>Ga0315907_10000331_pt1 | contig 68849 bp, 55 predicted proteins | sample LakEriMetagenome_3_FD_203525 | JGI IMG/M metagenome (GOLD analysis project Ga0315907, IMG submission 203525) | Freshwater fungal communities from buoy surface, Lake Erie, Ohio, United States - Buoy 12 MA123 | ecosystem: Environmental > Aquatic > Freshwater > Lake > Lake biofilm | place: USA... | reverse complement strand
AAGGGGTGAAAACCACCCCGATATGGCCACAGAAAAACCCAAAAATGTCGTCATCAGAAATATCAATCAACAACGACCTAGTAAACGGGGGTTGTGCAGACCTTCCTTAGCTTTTGCTGTGACGAAAATTTCTCATCATCTGCGTCATCCATATCTGCCAAGTAATGAATTCTATACGTATGCAATTTATTTCCTAGTGTTTGTCATGTGAGGCGGCGCTTGATTCTTTCGGTGACGTTTTCTCGAATAAATTGTTAATCCGCTTTTTTGCATGTTGCGTAATCAGGGGCATCCTAGAATTCGTTTTACAGCTTTATCCAATTCGTCGCCAGTTGGTAAATTTGGACCAGAAATAAAGCGTTGTGAAAATTCGTCCAACGAAACGCGGATTTTTCGATTACTGACAAGAACGCGCTGCTGACCATGGTTCGTAGGTGGAGACAAGTCGTATGTATGAATGGTTAGAATATTCGAGCCCTTGGTAGTAACAAGCGGAATATCCATGCCAATAATTTCTTCGAACTTGCGATATACAATATCGGGAAGCACGAAATAAAAACCTGCTTTAACCAGCTTGGAGTTGGAATAAACGACGCCTTTCCGAATAATTTGTGGAATTAGTCGCTTGTGAACATTTGCCCAATTCATGCCGTGCTCAGATGATGGGATTTTCGTGGTATTCGGAGTCAGGTTTTTATAGGCATACCACACATCGCGGTAGTTGTTCGTGATATCAATACTTTGAACTTCGATTCCGATATATTCAATCAATTGGTTGTTTTCAATCTTTGCCAGAACCCAGTCCATTGAAAGGCTGCGACCAATTTTCACCTCTTTGCCGGAGTTTTGGCCCAAAGCGACAACAAAAGTGCCACTTTCGTCTCGGCGTTTTATGTATTCATCAAATAAAACAAAATCTGCCATATTTCCAAATGCATCTTCTGCAACCGCCTTTAGCGTTGCATAGTCCTTTTCATAAAGCCGATTCGGGCAGATGATGCAATCACCAAAAGTCGTAGTGACGCTGCATGTGCCATAAACGACAGAAGAGTCGTGGTTAGACTTGCTGCACGCCTTATTAATGAAAGGGCATGCACCTAGATTCCACAAAATACGAACGGACTGCGTCAAATCATCTGGGGCGTAACCGAATATTTCTACAAGGTCTTTATTCTTTGGCCGAACTAGCGACATCAGTATTCTCCCAGGAGTTTTGTAATTTCATCACCGATAGCTTTGCCAAGCAGCGGTGGAACAGCATTACCAATCTGCTCGTATTGCTGTGTAATGCTGCCAGAAAATTGATATTTATCAGGAAAGGATTGAATTCGCGCCGCTTCGCGAACAGAAATAACACGGTCTTGCGTTGGGTGAAAAAAACTACCCCAATGTGGGTCACACTTAGTCAGAACGGTTGAGCATAGGGCATCTGGATGCAGGCGACCATAGCGTTTGGTGTGATCGCTTCGACGCGCGCGCTTCAATCCGGCGGGAAGCAAGTCATAAGGAATGTCGCGCCAACTTCCGCCCTGTGGAATAAACTTGAGTCGATCTAAATTTACTTGCGCCACTCTTGCCGAATAATGTGCAGTTAGTCTGGTACATCCGTCTCTCAAATATTCCTGATAGGCGTTTTGCGGGGGCATGGCGTAGACTTCGGGGCTGATCGACGTACCATTATCAATAGCTGGCAAATCAGACATTGCATCCCAAACCGTGGTTTGTGGCTTAAGTCCTTGAGCGAATAGCGGGGGCACAGAAAGGCACAACTCACGTGCGCCCATAAAATTTGCTATAGCTTTGGCGTTATATTGAGGGTCGGGAAAGGAAATTTCGCGTTTGAAGTTACGAATGCCTATAAAAACCGTGCGGAAGCGCATTTGTGGAACGCCGTAATGCCCAGCGAATAAAATTCGATGCTTAACGGTATAACCCATTGCTTGCAGCTCTTTGTAGATTTGCTCAACCACAGTGCCGAGTCCAAGCGAAACGATGCCAGGAACATTCTCAATAAGTACAGCTTTGGGTTTGATGGAAGATACGATACGTAAAAAATCCTTAAATAGATGGTTGCGTTCATCATCCAGCGTCCGTATCGGTGCATTGATGGAGAACCCTTGACAAGGTGGGCCGCCAGCAATCAAATCAACCTCTCCGCTGGATACCCCAAGCTTAAGCTTCAGATTTGTTTCACTAACTTCACGTACATCACCCACCACGACTTTCGTTTCTGGATGATTGAGTTTGTAAGTTTCTGCAAATTGAGGTATCCATTCATTCGCCAACAAGGGCGAAAACCCAGCTTGCTTTAGGCCGCAGGATAAGCCTCCCGCCCCGGCAAATAGATCAATGCTCTTCATGTCGTGAAGAATCTCCAATTTCTTTAAATCTCATATGTCGCATCATGATCGCTGTAGTATCAAATAAAATAAACGACAATAGTCTTACCGCTTTGATTCTGATAAAAATAATTGGATTTTCTCTAGCGCCGAAAACCGCTTTTCTTAATAAAATGCGGCATTTCTTGGTAAGTCAAAAATTTTCTGAATGCAAGACTATCTGGATAAATTTGCGCTCCCAGCACCAGCATTTTTAATAACGTAAAGCCTGTCATTTTTTGGTGCAAGAGGAGGGTGTGTGAGTTAATGCTGCACCTGCAGCGTACAATGGTGCTTGCTTGCCAAGCGGCTCTGAAGTGGCAGTGGGCTCAGTGCAGCAACGAACCACCCGGCGCCTGCGGCTGCACTTTAAAGAACCCCGTACCCAATGTCCCTTGGCCCACTTCGGCTTCCGTGGCTTGGCGCACGCCGCACACTTTCAGGTGCAGGCGCAGCGCTATGCCAGACAAGGGGTGGTTGCCGTCTAGCACCACGTGTTCGGGGTAGATTTCGGTCACGGTGTACAGCCCTGTGCGGGGTGCATCGGGGTTGCATGCGCTGGGTAGTGCGCTGCCTTCTATGACCATGCCTTCTTCCAGGTCAGCCGGGAACAATGTGCGCGGCTCCAAAAACAGCAACTGGTCGTCAAAGTCGCCAAAGGCGTCTTCGGGCTCCAGGTGCAGATCCAGGCTGGCCCCGGTGCTGTGGCCTTGCAGGGCTTCCTCGATGCGGGCCAGCAAATCGTTGCCACCCATCAAAAACTCTACTGGTTCGTCCAAAACGTCCAGCTCCTCACCCAAGGTGTCCTTGAGTGTCCAGGTCAGTGCGACCACGCATTGTTCAGTGATTTCCATAGGAGAATTGTCGCAGTTTGAAAACCCGGCGCTACCAACCGCATTTGCCTGCCCATGAACCCCAAAACCCCTCTTGCCCTGCTGGGCGGTCTATCGCCAGCGCAATTCATGCAAAAGCATTGGCAAAAAAAACCACTGCTTATACGCCAGGCCATACCTGCGTTTTCACCCCCGGTGGGGCGTTCAGATTTGTTTGCTTTGGCCGCGCTTGATGATGTGGAGTCACGCCTGATTACCCATGCCAAAGGTGTGTGGAAGCTGCGCCATGGCCCGTTTTCACGGCGCATGTTGCCTAGCCTGAGCCAAGAGCAATGGACTTTGTTGGTGCAGGGTGTTGACTTGCACCACGACGCGGTACACCGCTTGCTGCAGCAGTTCCGGTTTGTGCCTGATGCACGTCTGGACGATGTGATGATCAGCTTTGCCACAGACGGTGGCGGTGTTGGCCCGCACTTTGACAGCTACGACGTGTTTTTGCTGCAAGCCCATGGCCGTCGCCGCTGGCGCATTGGCCGGCAAAAAGACCTCACGCTGCGCGATGACCTGCCGCTGAAGGTGCTGGCAGCGTTTGAGCCTGAGCAAGAGTTTGTACTAGAGCCCGGCGACATGCTGTATTTACCCCCCCGCTATGCCCACGATGGCATTGCCGAGGGCGAGTGCATGACGTACTCGATAGGCTTTAGGGCGCCTGCGCGTGCAGAACTGGCACAAGAACTTTTGTCGCGCATGGCCGAGCAAGCGCTAGACAGCGCTGCCCCTGCGCTTTACCGCGACAGCACCCAAAGCGCAGTCAGCCAAGCTGCGGCAATACCGACGGCCTTAACTGACTTTGCACGCAACGCATTGGAGCGTGCTTTGGCGGAGCCGCAGGCCCTGAAGCGGGCCTTGGGCGAGTTCTTGACCGAGCCCAAACCCAAGGTGTGGTTTGACGCGCCTGAAGCCCCTAGTTTGATGGAGGCCGTGGTGTTAGACCGCCGCACCCGCATGATGTACGACGCGCAGCACATCTACATCAATGGCGAAAGCTACCGTGCAGCAGGCCGTGATGCCGCCCTGATGCGGCGCTTGGCCGATGAGCGTGCACTGGGGCCTGCCGCGCTGGCCCGTGCCAGCGACGATGCCCTGGAGCTGCTGTCGCAGTGGTGCGATGCCGGGTGGGTATTGCCTTGCCCACCTGATGAGGAAACGCTATGAACGGGCCACACAACATGCAGCAAACCCCCTTGCCCTCTGGCCGCTTTACGGGCCGAAAAGATTTTCAGTCCTTGGTACGCGATGCCCTGATGCGTGCTGCGACAGAAGACTGGCCCTCTTTGGTGATCTCAGACGCCGATTTTGAAGACTGGCCTTTGGGCGAGCGTGCGGTGGTGCAAGCCTTGGAAGACTGGGCTGGTTCTGGTAAACGTTTGACCATGCTGGCTTGCCATTACGACGAAGTGGTGCGTCGGCATGCCCGGTTTGTGCGCTGGCGTGTGAAGTGGGATCACATTGTGGATTGTTTTGTCAGCCCCGATGTGGATGCGCTGAACATGCCCAGTGTGCTGTTGTCGCCCACTTGGGCGCTGCACCGTGTCGACCCTGAGCGCTGCGTTTTTGTTACTGGGCACGAGCCCGAGCGCCGTGTGCTGCTGGCAGAGACTCTGCGCGAATGGCAACACAGCAAGAGCTCGCCTGGCTTTCCGTCAACCACTTTGGGGTTGTAACGTTACAGTTTGGCGCAGCGCCCCAAAATTGGGCATTGTTGGCAAAGTGTTAGTGTTAGTTGGTATTGACTTTCAATATCCTTATAATCCAACCCCGCGTCTTGATGACAAGGCGCATACGCCTGCAAAGGCACCGCTGAGCAAGTTGGGCGCCGCGGCGTACCAAGATTTTTTTGTCTGTCCCAATAGGAAACCTGAAATGAAGAACTCTCTCGTGCTGGCTACCCTGATCGCTGCTGCTGCTCTGGCTGCTTGCGGCAAGAACGAACAAGCTGCTCCAGCAGCTGCACCTGCTCCCGCCGCAGCTCCTGCACCTGCTGCTGATCCAGCACCTGCTGCAGCTCCTGCAGCAGCCCCAGCCCCAGCCCCAGCCCCTGACGCTGCTGCTGCACCTGCAGCCGCTCCAGCTGCTGACGCCGCCGCTGCTCCTGCAGCCGCTCCAGCTGCTGACGCATCTGCCGCCAAGTAATTGCAGTCTGCGTGTGCTGCCTTGTGCAGTACGGCGCTAACTGCCAAGCCCCCAAGCTGAAAAGCTTGGGGGCTTTTTGTTTTGCAGGGAGTGAAAACAAAAAAGCGCCCCAAGGGCGCTTCAACGGTGCTGCCAAGGCAGTAAGCGCGTTATTGCAGGTCTTCTACCAAAACACGCACGATGCGTTCTGCATTGGGCGATGTATCGGGAGCGCCAGTTTCGTTAAGAATCGACACGGTTGTCACATCGCCTTGGGTGCGCAATGCAATGCGGTATTTCAGCGGTGGGATGGCCGGGGTAGAGCCCGAGAAAAGTTTGCTAAAGAAGCCGGGTTCTTTTTTATTCTCAACGGGAGCCACATAGCGAACAAAGTACACGCCTTCGCTGCGGTTGCGGTCTTCTACGCTAAAGCCTGTGCGGTCCAGGCTAAGCCCCACGCGGCGCCAAGCGCGGTCAAGGGGCTCGTTTAACTGCACGACAGGCAGGTTGTTGACCGTGGCCATGCGTGCAGCAGGGGTGCGTTGCACTTCGGTGGCTGCCGCTGCGGCTTGTTGTTTGTCGGCACCCAGGCGCACCATCAGGCGGCGTAAAAACTCGGTTTCCAGCTCGGGGTCGGCGGCGCGGGGTTGCCACAGTGTGTCTTCTTTGGTGGCAGACGAGAACACTTCTTCCATGCCGCGGTGGGTGATATAGATCTCAGTGCCGCCGTTGGCGGTGCGCTCTAGGCGGGTGCGGAACTTGTCGCGCTCACCAGTCGAGTAAAGCGAATCGAGTAACTTGCCCAAGGTGGCACGCACAAAGTCTTGCGGTAGCTTGGCGCGGTTTTCGGCCCAGTCGGTTTCCATGATGCCCAGCGCGGGTTGGGAAAGGGGCAGCGTAAAGCCGCTATCGAGCCAGAACTCGCGCACAGGCTCCCAAAGCTGGTCGGCGGGGCGGTTGACCACCAGCCAACGCTGTTTGCCATCGCGTTCAATGCGAATGTCTGCCAGCTCGGTGGCTGCGGTGCGTTGGGGCGCAGCGGTCGAGTTTTGCGCTTGCGTGGCCTGCATGGTAGAGGCCGAAATGCCGGAGCGAGGCGCTACATAGCGTGCATCGCGCGACAGTTGGGTGAGGTCTGGAGGGACTTCAAGCGTGGGCGCTTTGTTGGCACTTTTGTAGTCGATCTTGTCGCCTTCGAGCATGGCGCAGCCCGTGAGGGCGGTGGCCAGTGCAATCAGGCCAATACGTTGGATGGCGTTCACGCGGGGTTCCTTGAATGCAGGTGTTGGGTACAGCAATTGAGCGAAGGGGCGGCAGTTTGCCGGGGCGTTACAGCAGCTTGCTGGTGCGCAAAGCAGATTCCACCACCGGGTGGCAGTGGTCAGACAGTGGCGTCAGTGGTAAGCGCATGGTGCCGCCGCACAGGCCTAGGCGTTCCATAGCCCATTTGACGGGGATGGGGTTGGCCTCGGTAAACAGGTGCTTGTGCAAAGGCATCAGTTGAAACTGTATTTCCATCGCGCGTTGGATGTTGCCTGCCAGTGCTGCTACGCACAGCTCGTGCATCAAGCGCGGTGCTACGTTGGCCGTAACGCTCACGTTACCGTGCCCGCCGCACAGCATCAAGGCCACTGCGGTGGCGTCGTCGCCCGAGTAAACCGCAAAGCTGCTGGGTAGATCGCGGATGAGCCATTGGGCGCGCTCCAGGTTGCCTGTGGCTTCCTTGATGCCGATGATGCCGGGCACTTGCGCCAAGCGCAGCACAGTGTCGTGCTGCATATCGGCCACAGACCGGCCGGGCACGTTGTAGAGCACGACAGGCAAGTCGCCTGTGGCCTCTGCAATGGCTTTGAAGTGTTGGTACTGGCCCTCTTGGGTGGGCTTGTTGTAGTAAGGCACCACTTGCAATTGGCTGTCAGCGCCTACTTTGTGGGCAAAGCGGGCCAGTTCGATGGCCTCGGCCGTAGAGTTGGCACCGCAGCCCGCCATGATAGGTACGCGCTTGGCTGCTTGCTCAACGGCTACGCGGATGATTTCGCAGTGTTCTTCTACGTTGACTGTGGGCGATTCGCCCGTGGTGCCCACCACGCCAATGCAGTCGGTGCCTTCAGCAACGTGCCAGTCGATCAGTTTGCGCAGGGTGGGGTAGTCCACGCTGCCGTCCTCGTGCATGGGGGTTACCAGGGCAACAATGCTGCCGGTCAGGGGCGGGCGGGTAGGGGCGGAGGTGGGGCTCATGTCCACAGTCAAAAACAGTAAAAAGGCATTCTAACGAGTCAAGGTATTGACGGATGCAATGCACACGACCCTGGCCGCAGTTGCTGTGGGGGCTGGCGCATGTGGCTTTAGCGGTATGCAGGCAGCAAATACCTTGGGGGCGCGGGCAGGTGGCTGGGTGGGCGTACTGCGGCAATGCGCTGCACAAAGCGCCCCGTGTCTGGCCCTGTGGGTTCAAAACCGTCCTCAAACGCCACGATGCGCAGGCCTTGGCATAGGCGCAGCAGTTCACCGGGTTCTAGCAAAAAAGCAGGGCGCGAGGGGCGGCCTACGGTTTCTTGCCCCTGGGCAAAGGTTTCGTAAAGCAACACGCCTTCTGGCAACAGGCTGTCTAGCAAGGTGGGCAGCAAGGGGCGGTGCAGGTAGTTGGTAACGACGATGCCGCCAAACTGCCGCCCAGGCAGTGGCCAGGGGGCGTTTTCAATGTCGGCGCAAATTAATTCGCCTAGGCCCTCACAAGCCGCCACAGCCTCAGCCGATTGGTCAATACCCACCACAGAGTGGCCTTGTGCATGCAGCCAGCGCATGTGGCGCCCTGCGCCGCAGGCAACATCAAGCGCGGTGCTGGCAGGTGGCAGCAAATGCGACCAGCGGCAGACCCAAGGGGAAGGGGCTTCAGTTCCGTGCATAAAACATCAAAATTGATAGCAATAAGTGCTTGTATTACTAAGGCATAGTGCCAAAAACACTTAAATTTTCTTAAAAATCACTCAAAAACAGCTCCAAAGCTGCTCTGCCAAGGTACGCAAAAAATCGGGCCGTGTGTACATGCCAAACACCAAGGCACAGGCCCCTGCCACCAGCAGCCATGCCAGTACGCGGGGTGCCCAGCGGCGGATGGTGTGTGAGGTCATAAAGGCTTAAGCGGCACTGCGCTGCAAGGGGGCCTCGCGCACAGGCAGGTTGATGATGGCTGCAAACACGCCCAGGGCAATGGCAATGAGCCACACCACTTGGTAGCTGCCAGTGGCATCGTACAAATAACCGCCCAGCCACACGCCCATAAAGCTGCCCACTTGGTGGCTAAAGAACACCATACCGCTGAGCATGGACAAATGCTGCACCCCAAAAATTTGGGCCACTGTGGCGTTGGTGGGCGGCACTGTTGACAGCCACAGCAGCCCCATGATGGCGGAAAACACATACACCGATGCGGGCGACAGCGGCGCCCACAAAAACACCGCAATGGCGATGGCGCGGGCGGTGTAAATAAACACCAAGATATTGCGCTTGGGCATGCGCTGGCCCAACACCCCGGCGGTGTAGGTGCCAAAAATATTGAACAGACCAATCAGCGCCAGTGCATAGCCCGCTACCTCGGGCGAAAGCCCGTTGTCTTTGAGGTAGCTGGGCATGTGCACCCCAATAAAGACCACTTGAAACCCGCACACAAAGTAGCCTGCTGTCAGCATCAAGAAGTTGGGGTTGCGCAAGGCCTCTGCCCACGCATGGGCAATGCTTTGGCGCTGCATGGTGGGTTGATTGGTCTGTGCAGGTTCGCGCAGGCCCCAGGCCAGGGGCGCAATCAGCAGCACGCTTGCAGCCAGCAAAAACAAGGCGGTTTGCCAACCGGTCTCGCTGATCAAATAGCCCTCAATGGGCACCATTAAAAACTGCCCAAACGATCCAGCGGCTGCGACCACGCCCATGGCCCAAGAGCGTTTTTCTGCCGGTATTTGCCGCCCCACCACGCCATAAACCACTGCATAGGTGGTGCCCGCTTGCGCTGCGCCAATCACCAAGCCCGCAGCCAGCGAAAACAGGGTGGGGGTGTTGGCCACTGCCATGCCCGCCAGCCCCAGCGCATACAGCGCCGCACCGGCCAGCAGCACCCTGAAAGCGCCCAGCTTGTCGGCCAGCATGCCTACAAAAATACCCAGCACGCCCCAGCACAGGTTTTGCAGCGCCAGTGCCAAAGAAAACGCCTCGCGAGGCCAGCCATAGGCTTGGGTAATGGGCTGCAGCCACAGCCCAAAGCCGTGGCGTATGCCCATGGACAAGGTCACGATGGCCCCAGCGCACAGAAGCACTTGGAGCATGGGTAGTGAAGGGGCGGTGGTGTTGCGCATCAAAGCACTGTAGCGCTGCGCCGTTGCGAAAGCCTGACGACTGACCACCGCATGGTGCCCCATAGCATGCAATGGGTGCAAAAGACTGTGCATGCATCCAGCTTTTTGTTGCCTGCCACTACAATCCGCGCCATGTCTGCCAAACCTACCTCTGCCCAAAGCAGTGCCCCATCCAGTGTTTACTCTGAAGGTTCCATCCGTGTCCTCAAGGGCCTGGAGCCCGTCAAGCAGCGGCCCGGCATGTACACCCGTACCGACAACCCGCTGCACGTCATCCAAGAAGTGCTGGACAACGCAGCCGACGAAGCCCTGGCGGGGCACGGCAAAAAGATCAAGGTCACGCTGCATGCCGATGGCTCGGTCAGCGTAGAGGACGATGGCCGGGGCATTCCTTTTGGCTTGCACCCCGAAGAAAAAGCGCCCGTGATAGAGCTGGTTTTTACCCGTTTGCACGCAGGCGGCAAGTTTGACAAGGGCAAAGGCGGGGCCTACAGCTTTTCGGGGGGCTTGCACGGCGTGGGCGTGAGCGTGACCAACGCCTTGGCCACCCGTTTAGAGGCTGCCAGCCACCGTGAAGGCCAAGTGGCGCGGCTAGTGTTTGCCGCTGGCGATGTGATCGAGCCCCTGGTAGCCCGACCGCTAGAGGCTGGCGAGCGCAAGCAAGGCACCACGGTGCGCGTGTGGCCCGATGCCAAATACTTTGAGTCCAGCAACCTGCCCATGGGCGAACTCACCCACTTGCTGCGCAGCAAGGCGGTGTTGATGCCCGGCGTATCGGTATCGCTTGTCAATGAGAAAACCCGCGACACACAAACTTGGCAGTACAAAGGCGGCCTGCGCGACTACTTGCAGCAAACCTTAAACGGTGAGCCGGTGATTCCGCTGTTTGAAGGCGAGGGCTTTGCCGACAGCGGCCACGACAGTTTTGCCGAAGGCGAGGGCGCATCGTGGTGCGTGGCTTTTACCGAAGACGGCCAACCGGTGCGCGAGAGCTATGTCAACCTGATTCCTACCAGCGCGGGCGGCACGCATGACAGCGGCTTGCGCGACGGCCTCTTTAACGCCGTCAAAAGCTTTATTGAGCTGCACAGCCTGCTGCCTAAAGGCGTCAAATTGCTGCCCGAGGACGTATTTGCCCGCGCCAGTTACGTGCTGTCTGCCAAGGTGCTAGACCCGCAGTTTCAGGGCCAGATCAAAGAGCGCCTGAACTCCCGCGATGCCGTGCGCCTGGTCAGCAGCTTTGTGCGCCCCACCTTAGAGCTGTGGCTGAACCAACATGTGGACTACGGCAAAAAACTGGCCGAGCTTGCTATCAAAGCCGCCCAAACCCGCCAAAAAGCGGGGCAAAAGGTAGAAAAGCGCAAAGGCTCAGGCGTGGCGGTGCTGCCCGGCAAACTGACCGACTGTGAAAGCCGTGACACCAGCCACAACGAAGTGTTTTTGGTAGAGGGCGACTCTGCCGGTGGCAGCGCCAAAATGGGCCGCGACAAAGAATGCCAAGCTGTGCTGCCCTTGCGTGGCAAAGTGCTTAACACCTGGGAGGTGGAGCGCGACCGCTTGTTTGCCAACACCGAAATCCACGACATCTCGGTGGCCATTGGCGTAGACCCCCACGGCCCCAACGATGCGCCTGACCTGTCGGGCCTGCGTTACGGCAAGGTCTGCATCTTGTCGGACGCGGACGTGGACGGCTCGCACATCCAGGTGTTGTTGCTGACCCTATTTTTTCGCCACTTTCCCAAACTCATCGAGGCAGGCCATATCTACGTGGCACGGCCACCGCTGTTCCGTGTAGATGTGCCTGCCCGTGGCAAAAAGCCTGCCGCCAAGATGTACGCGCTGGACGAAGGCGAGCTGGCCGCCATTTTGGACAAATGCGCCAAAGACGGTGTGCCGCGCGAAAAATGCGCCATCAGCCGCTTTAAGGGCCTGGGCGAGATGAATGCCGAGCAGTTGTGGGAAACCACCCTGAACCCCGACACCCGCCGCCTGCTGCCCGTGCGTGTGGGTAGCATGGAGGCTGGCGAGTCTGACTTTGCCGCAACGGAGGGGCTAATCACCAAGCTCATGGGCAAAGGGGAGGCCGCTGCCCGGCGCGAGCTGATGGAGCTGCATGGCGACGCGGTGGAAGTGGATATTTAAGCTTTGCACATGCCTTGCATGCACTACGCCCCCCACGTTGCTCTAGGCGCCATGTACAGGCCCCTACAAGGTCTTTGGAGGCGTTTTTTAAGTGTTTTTGCCACTATGCCTTACATCTGCAAGGCTGTTGTGCTATTGTTTTTGCAGCAGTCTGCCCATGCTGGTTTGTGGCTGTACCAAGATGCGTCTGGCGTTACGTACCTGAGCAACCAGTCTTCTGATACCCGTTTCAAACCTGCGCATGGCGGCTCCGCAGCGCACATTGGCCAAGCGGGCAGCGTACCCGGCCTGTGGGTTGCCGCGCAGGCACCGGGTGTGCCCCGTTCGCGTGCTTTGTCTATGGCGGAGAGTGCGCAGTGGTTTCAGCCGCTCAAGCCCTTGCTGCAAGGCGCAGCGCAGCGCCACGGTGTGGACTACAACCTGCTCAAAGCCCTGATTGCCGCCGAGTCTGCCTTTAACCCCGCGGCGGTGTCCCCCAAAGGTGCTGTGGGTTTGATGCAGGTCATGCCTGCCACTGCCAGCCGCTTTGGCGTGGCCGCAGAGGGTGGGCAAAGCATTGCGCAAAAACTGGCAGACCCGGCAGTCAATGTGCCTGCGGGCACCCGCTACCTGCGCTATTTGATGGACATGTTCCCTGGCCGCACCGACCTCGTTTTGGCCGCCTACAACGCGGGTGAGGGCGCGGTCAAGCGCCACGGCAATCAAATACCGCCCTACAAAGAAACCCAAAACTACGTGCGCACTGTGATGGCTTTTTATACCCAACTGGCGGGCCAGTCTGCCGGGGCCTTGGCGGGCTTGCCTGCTTTAGACAGCGCTGTGCCCCCCGCCTTGCCTGGCTTTGTAACGCCTGCGCCACTGCCAAGCACGCCCACAGCACAGCCTGCTGGTGCCGCGTCTTCCACACCTGCCACTCCAGTCAAGGCTGCGGCCCCTGCAAGCTCTGTTTCTACTGCCAGCGCAGCCCCTTTGCCCGCCACTGGTGCCGTGCCTGTCAACCCACAGCAACGCCCCGTGGTTTCGCCGCGGGGTGTGCAAATGATTGTGGGTGGTAGTGCTGGTGCCACCACCAGCACCCCGGCCTCCTTGCCTGCATCTAACCTGTTTGAAGTGTCTCCCCGCCCATGAACGAGCAACCCCCTCTGGACTTTTCTCCAGCCCCTGCGGCTGATGGCAACGGTAGCCACGCCCGCCCTCCAACATTGCCCCCAGGTGACAACGGCGATGCGCTGGACTTGGCAGGCTACGCCCAACGGGCCTACCTGGAGTACGCCCTGAGCGTCGTCAAAGGCCGCGCCTTGCCCGATGTGTGCGACGGACTCAAACCCGTGCAGCGTCGCATCTTGTTTGCCATGGACCGCATGGGCCTTGGCTACAGCGGCCCCACCCGCAGCACAGCGGCCAAGCCGGTTAAAAGCGCCCGTGTCGTGGGCGATGTGCTGGGGCGTTTTCACCCGCATGGCGACCAATCTGCCTACGACGCACTGGTGCGCATGGCGCAAGACTTTTCGCAGCGCTACCCCTTGATCGACGGCCAAGGCAACTTTGGCAGCCGCGACGGTGATGGCGCAGCTGCCATGCGCTACACCGAGGCCCGCCTGTCACGCATCACCAGTTTGCTGCTCGATGAAATCGACGAAGGCACCGTCGATTTCATGCCCAACTACGACGGCAGCACAGAGGAGCCGCGCCAACTGCCCGCACGCCTGCCGTTTGCGTTGCTCAACGGCGCCAGCGGCATTGCGGTGGGTCTGGCCACCGAGATCCCCAGCCACAACCTGCGCGAAATTGCCGACGCTTGCGTGGCCCTCATCAAAAACCCCGCGCTCAGCCCAGACGAACTGCTGGCCTTGGTGCCCGGCCCCGACTACCCTGGTGGCGGTCAGATCATCAGCACCAGCGCCGACATTGCCGACGCCTACCGAACAGGCCGCGGCAGCCTCAAGGTGCGCGCCCGCTGGAAGATCGAAGACCTGGCACGCGGCCAGTGGCAGTTGGTGGTCACAGAGCTACCCCCCGGCGTCAGCACCCAAAAAGTGCTGGAGGAAATCGAAGAAATCACCAACCCCAAGGTCAAGGCGGGCAAAAAAGCTTTGAGCCAAGAGCAAACCCAGCTCAAGGCCAGCGTGCTGGCTGTGCTCGATGGCGTGCGCGATGAATCCAGCAAAGACGCTGCCGTGCGCCTAGTGTTTGAGCCCAAAACCGGCAAGGTGCCGCAGCAAGACCTGATCACCCCTTTGCTGGCGCACACCAGCCTAGAAACATCTTCGCCCATCAACCTCACCATGGTGGGGCTTGATGGCAAGCCGGTGCAAAAGTCTTTGCGCCAAATGCTGCAAGAGTGGATAGCGTTCAGGCAAACCACTATCACCCGCCGCAGCCAGCACCGCCTGGACAAAGTGCTGGACCGCATCCACATCCTGGAGGGGCGGCAAACGGTACTGCTCAACATTGATGAGGTCATTGCCATCATCCGCCAGGCCGATGAACCCAAAGAGGCTTTGATCGCCCGGTTTGCCTTGAGCGAACGGCAGGCCGAAGATATTTTGGAGATTCGCCTGCGCCAACTGGCCCGCCTAGAGGCCATCAAGATCGAGCAAGAGCTCAAAGACCTGCGCGAAAGCCAGGGCAAGCTAGAAGACATTTTGGCCAACCCCGCAACGCTGCGGCGCTTGATGGCCAAAGAAATCGAGCAAGACGCCAAGCAGTTTGCCGATGCACGCCGTACCCTCATCCAGGCCGAGAAAAAAGCCGTGGTCGAGGTCAAAGTGCTGGACGAACCTGTGACCGTTGTGGTGTCCCAAAAAGGCTGGGTTCGCGCCCGCCAAGCCCACGGCCACGAGGCTGCTAGCTTTGCCTTTAAGGCCGGCGATGACCTGTACAGCACCTTTGAGTGCCGCACGGTAGACCAGCTATTGGTGTTTGGCAGCAATGGCCGCGTGTACACCGTGCCCGTGTCGGCCTTGCCCGGTGCGCGTGGCGACGGCCAACCCATTACCACCTTGATAGACCTCGAGCCCGGCACCCAGGTGCTGCATTACTTTGCAGGGCCAGCGCAAGCCACATTGCTGTTGGCAAGCTCAGGCGGTTACGGCTTTTTGGCCACGGTAGAGCACATGGCATCGCGCCAAAAAGGAGGCAAGGTCTTCATTACCTTGGCCGACGGCGAAACCCTGTGCGCCCCATCGCACGCATCGGGCAGCAGCGGCAGCCAGCCCCTGCCAGCGGCCACGCATGTGGCCTGTGCCTCGGTGGGCGGGCGCATTTTGACCTTTGACATCACCGAACTCAAAACCCAGGCCAAAGGCGGCAGGGGCTTGGTGTTGATCGACCTCGAGCCGAAAGACACCTTGGCAGGCGCTGCCGCCTACACGCGCAGCATCCGCATTGATGGCGTAGGCCGCGGCGGCAAGCTGCGCGACGAAACCCTGGAAATCCGCAGCTTGAACAACGCCCGCGCGGCCCGTGCCCGCAAGGGCAAGGCGGCAGATTGGGGCTTTAAGCCCCACTCAGTCACGCGTTTGGAATAAGCCAAGCGCTGTTTAAAAACCAGAGGGAATGCGGTGCTGCACCCCCCTGGTGTTTACTCAGCTGCCAGCTTTTGGATGGCTTTGTAAAAGTGATCTGAGCCGTAGTGCGGATTGTCGGGCGCAACGCGAAACTTTTCGTGCTCCATGCTTCCCGGCGTAAAGTGCCGGGGCGACATGCTCACAAAATAGGGCGACACAAAAACCGCGCCGCCTTGCTGCAAGTCGCGCAGCACGTGCTCGGGCGCTGCGGGGTCTTTCCAGGCCTGGGTATGAAACTCGGGCACTGCAAAGCGCTCACCTTCTTGCAGGTAGTGCCTGCGCACCAGCGCTGTACTGGCAGAACCACCATACAGGTTGATGCCTTTTTTGTACCGCTTTTTGCCTTGAATGCTGGCGTCTGAAGCAAACAAAACAGGGTTCCAGCCGCCCACGGTGGCCACAGCAATTTGGTGGGTGAACAGGCGGTCGCCTGGCAGGCCAGCGGCAATGCTCCAATCCATCCATTGGTTGTATGCGTTGATGACCTCTTGCTGGCGGAAGGTCAGCCAATCTCGGGCTAGCGGGTTGTAAAACACCGATTGCAACTGGGCTGGCTGGTCTAGGTAGTAACGCAGGTCTTTGGGGGCTGCTGCGGCATCAGTGTTGCGTCTAAAGTCCTCTATCGGCTCTTGCGACTGGCCCATTACGACAATGTCGCGGCGGGCCAGCTCGTAGCGCTGTGCGCCATCCTCCAAAATAATTTGCACCGCATATTTGCCACGGGGTAACTGCGAAAAATCCAGCACATAACGAAACCCAATGCCTGCACGCTTGGCTTCGGGCAGGGCTTCGTAAACGTCTTGGCGGTTCAGGCCGTATTCGGCGTCGCCTAAATACTTGCCATTGACATATACCTTGATGCCCGCCTGGGCTTGCAAATTGTTGAGCCAGCCTTCAATAGGCAGTTGTCCATGGGCATAGCTGTCAAAGTGTTCTGTGATGTGCTGGACGGACTCTTTGCGCAGGTCTTTGCTTGGGGGCTGCACCATGTGAAAGAACTCTACCCACGTTCCCATGGCCTGATTGAAAGCCTCTACGCTTTGGTACTTGCGCTTGAGCCAATCTTGAAACGCCGCAACCCGCGAAGGGCTGTAGTCCGTCACCCGAATATCGTCAAACCTGCCCATGCCTTGGGAGAAGTTGTCGTAAAAATGGTGTAACTCGCCTGCCAAGGTAAAGCCCAAAATTTTCTTTTTGTGGTGTGGTGGCAGCGCTTTGTACCAAGCCCCCACCTTATTGAGCATGGCGCGCCGCTGCTGGTTGATGGGTAGAAGCGGGTGCGCCTGCAAGGTCAGGGGTTCAATGCTGGAGCCAAAGTATTTTTCGTCGGGCGCTTTGCCATTGGCAAATTGCGCCAATGCATTTTGGGGAATTGCTGGCGATGCCGATGTGGCTGCAAAGTGGTTGGCAAACAGGTAAATCACTAAGGGCCTGTCGATGTCTTTGAGCGCACGGCTAAAAAACCCTGATGGTTTGAATGCGTTGGCCTGCGCATCCACCAGCAGGTTGACCCCTACCGTGTAGCCCACCTGCACTTGGCCCTTGGCACCACCGGGCTCCAGAGCGTCCAATGCAGCTTTGAGCTCTTTGGTACCAGAAAACCCCTTGCGCACGCAGTATTCAATGGCCTTACCCAAGTCACCTTGTTCGTGGCCTGCTTCGCAATAGCCTTGGCCTTCAATGACGGGGGCTATGACCAAAACAGGGGGCTGGGATTGCGCTTGTATCGGCGTGGAAAAAGCTACCAAGCCACTCAAAAACACACCTCTGTAAAAGTGTTCAAGAAGGGCTTTTCTTATGGGCAACATAGCTGTATCTGGCTTTCAAAAATATACGAATCAATGACTCACCCAATCTCAGCAATCAATTCAATCTCCACACAAGCCCCAAGCGGAATCTGTGCCACGCCAAAAGCGCTGCGGGCATGGGTGCCCTTGGGGCCAAAGACCTGGGCCAGCAGTTCGCTGCAGCCGTTGGTTACTAGGTGTTGTTCAGTGTAGGTGTTGGTGGAGTTCACCAGGCTCATCACTTTGACGATGCGTTGCACGCGGTTCAGGTCACCGTCGCAGGCGGCTTGCAGGGTGCCCAGCAAGTCAATGGCCACGGCACGGGCGGCTGCTTGGCCTTCGGCGGTGGTCAGCTCGGCACCCAGTTGGCCCACCCAGGGTTTGCCATCTTTGCGGGCAATGTGGCCGCTTAAAAAAACCAGCGACCCTGTGCGCACAAACGGCAGATAGGCGGCGGCAGGCGTGGCAACGGGGGGCAGGGTGATGTTGAGTTCGCGCAATTTGTCGTTGATGTTCATAGGGACTCCGAAAAATAAGAATAGCGGTCAAGATGGGGGCGAAGTTTTACACATTGCGCAGCTTCCCTTGTGAATCAACGGGCTATTACGATGCGGCATGCCTCTAGACGAACCACCAATACCTTTTGGCGTCGATAGCGCCGAGCGACCTTTTTGGCGCTTTCCGGCCTTGCCTGCGTTGCTGCTGGGGTGTTTGGTGGGGGTGGCCTTGCAATTGCAGCAGCCTGTGCTGTGGGCCGCGTGGACTTACACCTTAGGTGCGGTGCTGGCTGGACTGCTATTGGTATGGGGCGCACGCAGCGCCACTTGCCAGCGCAGGGCACAGCATCAGCGCTGGGCCACCTTGCTGGCGTGGTGTGTGGCTTTGGGCTTGGGTGCTGTGATGGCCTGGGGCATGACGGGCTGGCGTGCCACGGTATTCACCCAGCAAGCCTTGGCCCCTGCGCTGGAGGGGCAAGACTTGCGCGTCACGGCCTTGGTGGCGGCCATGCCGCAGGCAGACGCATCGGGCGTGCGCCTGCGCCTGGCGGTGGAATCTGCCCACCTGCTGCCCACGGCGGGCCGCAGAGCAAAACGCACTGCGCCACAGACTGAGCCTGACGCAAGCACGCAGGTGGTGACGCTTCCACCTATGATCGATGTGGCCTGGTATGGCGGCATGTGGGCCGCACCTGATGGCACAGTCGATTTACAGCGTGCCCCACAACCTGTGCGCGCGGGCGAGCGCTGGGAGATGACGGTTCGTCTGAAAGCACCGCACGGCACCCGCAACCCCCATGGGTTTGACTACGAGCTGTGGATGTGGGAGCAGGGCGTGCAGGCCACAGGCTATGTGCGCGCTGGCCCGCGCGATTCGCCCCCGCGCAGGCTAGCGGCCACTTGGCGCTACCCCATTGAGCATGCCCGCCAGCGGGTGCGCGATGCCATCGTGCAGCGCTTGGCCCCCGATGGCGCAGCCACTGACGATGCCACCCAGCGTGTGGCAGGGGTAGTAGCGGCGCTGGTCACAGGCGACCAACGCGCCATTGATCGCACGGATTGGGAACTGTTTCGCGCCACGGGCGTGGCCCATTTGATGAGCATCTCGGGCCTGCACATCACTTTGTTTGCCTGGCTGGCAGCTGCCATGGTGGGGCTGCTGTGGCGGCGCTCGGTGCGTTTGTGCCTGAGGGTGCCTGCACCCCATGCTGTATTGTTGGCCGGTGTGGCGCTGGCGGGGGCATATGCCTTGTTCAGCGGCTGGGGCGTGCCGGCCCAGCGCACGGTGCTGATGCTGGCTTGCGTGGCGGTGTTGCGTTGGTCGGGCAGGCTGTGGCCTTGGCCCCAGGTGTGGCTGCTGGTGGCTGCGGTGGTGGTGCTGGCAGACCCTTGGGCCTTGTGGCAGCCAGGGTTTTGGCTGAGCTTTGTGGCGGTCGGCATCCTGTTTGCTACCAATTCTGTAGCTGATAGTGCTTTAAGTACCAAGGCGTATCGCCATTTTTATGCATTATTGCGTGAACAATGGGTGCTGACGCTGGCTTTGACCCCCCTGACCCTGCTGCTGTTTGGTCAGGTCTCGCTGGTGGGTTTGCTGGCAAACCTGGTCGCCATCCCTTGGGTGACTTTAGTGGTCACCCCGCTGGCTTTGGGGGGCGTGCTGCTGGCACCCCTGTGGCAGGCGGCTGCGTGGGCTTTGCAGCCCCTGGTGCTGGGCTTGCAGTGGCTGGCAGACTTGCCCGGGGCCGTGGTGTTTGTGCCCGCAGCACCCGTGTGGGCGGGCGCTGCGGCTTTGGTGGGCGGCCTGTTGCTGGCCATGCGCTGGCCCTGGCCGGTGCGTTTGCTGGGCTTGCCTTTATTGCTGCCTGTGCTGTGGTGGCAGCCCCAACGCCCAGCCCCAGGCCAGTTTGATGTGCTGGCGGCTGACATCGGCCAGGGCAATGCTGTGCTGGTACGTACCGCCCAGCACAGCCTGTTGTACGACGCAGGGCCACAGTACGGCCGGGGCAGCGACGCAGGCCAGCGCGTGGTCGTGCCCCTGCTGCGGGCGCTTGGGGAGCAGCTGGATACCGTAGTGCTCAGCCACCGTGACACCGACCACACTGGGGGCGCAACCGCCGTGCTGGCGCAGCAGCCCGGGGCTACTTTGCGCGCATCACTGGAGCCCACCCACCCCTTGCAGGCGCTTCGGCTTGTGCAGCCTTGCATTGCGGGCCAGCAGTGGCAGTGGGATGGCGTGACCTTTACCGTGTTGCACCCTACTGCAGCCGATGTGCATGCCGCTTACGGCGCAGTACCCAACAGCCCAAGCCTTAAAACAGTTAAACCCAACACCCTCAGTTGCGTGGTGCACATACAAGGGCAGGGCGGCAGTGCCCTGCTGGCAGGTGACGTGGAAGCTGCGCAAGAGCAAGCCTTGCTACAGCGCCATGCCGCAGCGGTGGGGGGCATGCCCTTGGCGGCTGATGTGCTGCTGGTGCCCCACCACGGCAGCAAAACATCGTCTACCCCCGCATTTTTAGATGTAGTTCAACCTCGCACTGCATTGGTGCAAGCGGGTTATCGCAACCGCTTTGGCCACCCCGCGCCCGAAGTTGCCCAGCGCTACACCCAGCGCGGCATTGCTTTGGTGGAGTCTGCCGCCTGCGGCGCTGCACATTGGTCGTCTGCCACGCCGGCCCATGTGCGCTGCGAACGCGCTGCTGACAGTCGCTATTGGCAGCACCAGCCTGTGCCTAACCCCCATGATGCGGCTGCAATTGCTGCGCCGTTGGGTGAAGAGTAAACCCTGATAGGCCTGTAAATTGCTATCCTGAGGGTAGGAGGCAGCCCATGCAGCAATTTGATGAGATGTACACCCGACTGCCTATGGCCCAAGGCCAAGTGCGCCAGCACTACCAGCGCTATGCAGACTGGTTGGCCCGACAAAGCGACGACACCATGCAGGCCCGCCGGGCCGAGGCCGAAATGATCTTTCGCCGTGTGGGCATTACTTTTGCCGTCTATGGCGCCAAGGACGAAGGCGGCGCAGGCAACGAGCGCTTGATACCGTTTGACTTGATTCCCCGCATCATCCCTGCCCACGAATGGGCCAGCATGCAGCAAGGGCTGGTGCAGCGCGTCACAGCGCTTAACCGCTTTATCCGCGACGTGTACCACGGGCAAGACATTTTGCGGGCGGGCATTGTGCCCACCGATCTCGTCATGGACAACGCCCAGTTCCGGCCGCAAATGGTGGGCGTACAAGTGCCCAACGATATCTACGCGCACATTGCGGGTATCGACATCGTGCGCGCCCCCAATGCGCAAGGCGAGGGCACTTACTACGTTTTAGAAGACAACCTGCGCGTACCCTCGGGCGTGTCTTACATGCTAGAAAACCGCAAGATGATGATGCGGCTGTTTCCAGAGCTGTTTAACCAGCATGCCGTAGCCCCCGTGGCCCATTACCCCGACATGCTGCTGGAGACCCTGCGCGCCAGCGCCCCCGCCACCACTGCCGACCCCACCGTGGTGGTGCTGACCCCCGGCATGCACAACAGCGCTTACTTTGAACACGCCTTCTTGGCCCAGCAAATGGGCGTAGAACTGGTCGAGGGCCAAGACTTGGTGGTGCGCGACAACTATGTGTACATGCGCACCACGCGCGGTTTGCAGCGGGTCGATGTGATCTACCGCCGGGTAGATGACGACTTTTTAGACCCCAAGGTATTCCGCCCCAACTCCACCCTGGGTTGCGCCGGCCTCATGGACGCTTACCGCGCAGGCCATGTAGGCATTTGCAATGCCGTGGGCACAGGCGTGGCCGACGACAAATCGGTATACCCCTACGTGCCCGACATGATTCGCTTTTACCTCGGCGAAGAGCCCATTTTGAGCAACGTACCCACCTGGATGTGCCGCAAGAACGACGACCTGCAATACGTCTTGGCACACCTGCACGAGCTGGTGGTCAAAGAAGTACACGGCGCAGGCGGCTACGGCATGCTGATTGGCCCCGCAGCCACCAAGGCCGAAATCGAAGCCTTCAGGGGCGCATTGCTGGCCAACCCTGCGGGCTACATCGCGCAGCCCACCCTCAGCCTGTCTAGCTGCCCCACCTATGTCGAAAGCGGCATCGCCCCGCGCCACATTGACCTACGCCCCTTTGTGCTCAGTGGCCGCGAAGTCCAAATCGCCGCAGGCGGCCTCACCCGCGTGGCCCTGCAAGAGGGCTCCTTGGTCGTCAACTCATCACAAGGCGGCGGCACCAAAGACACATGGGTGCTAGGAAACGGAGGAACCCAATAATGCTAAGCCGCACTGCCGACCACCTGTTCTGGATGTCGCGTTATACCGAGCGAGCGGAGAACACCGCCCGCATGCTCAGCGTCAGCTACGAGACATCGCTACTGCCCCAGTCTGCCAAAGCCGCGCATGCTAGTTGGGAGGGGCTGCTGTCCATCAGCGAGCTCATCCCCGCCTACACACAGCGCCATGGCGCCATCACCCCCGAAGGGGTGCTCGACTTTATGGTGCGCGATCAAAGCAACGGCTCGTCCATCGTGTCGTGCCTGCGTGCCGCCCGCGAAAACGCCCGCGCCGTTCGCGGCACCCTGACCACCGAGGTGTGGGAGACGCAAAACCAAACTTGGCTTGAAGTGGGCCGCCTGCTAGAAGTCGACCGCTTTGAGCGCGACCCGGGGCAGTTTTTAGAATGGGTCAAACACCGCTCCCACCTGTCACGCGGCGTTACCCTGGGCACCATGCTGCAAGACGAAGCCTTCCACTTCTTGCGCCTGGGCACGTTTTTAGAGCGAGCCGACAACACCGCCCGGCTGCTCGATGTGAAGTTTCATGCCGTAGAAAACGACTTCTTTGGCCGCCCGCCCACAGAGCGCCACCAAGAAAGCGACTTCTACCACTGGAGCGCCGTGCTGCGCAGCGTTTCGGCGTTTGAGATCTACCGTAAGGTCTACCGCGACGTCATCACCCCCGACCGCGTGGCAGACCTGCTGATCTTGCGGCGCGACATGCCAAGGTCTCTGCACGCCAGCCTGCGCGAGGTGTCAGAAAACTTGGCCGTGGTCTCCAGCGATCAATCCACAGAAACCCAGCGCCGCGCAGGTCGCTTGTTGGCCGACCTGCAATATGGCCGCATTGACGAAATATTGGCAACGGGCTTGCACGCCTTTTTGACCCGGTTCTTAGACCGCGTCAACGACCTGGGCATTGCGATCAGCCGCGACTTTTTGGTGCCTGTAGGGCATTGATGCCCCACGTTGTGGGTCTGCTAGCAGGGGAGCTTAAGACGTTTGGCTGCCCTGCTGGCGCTTTTGCTCGCGCAGCATAAAAAGGTAAAGCCCTTCTACCTTTTCTCGCGCCCAAGGCGTTTTGCGCAAAAACTTCAGGCTCGATGCCACGCTGGGGTCTGACTGAAAACACCGTACCGGTATGCGCTGCCCCAACTCTTGCCAGCCAAAATAATCGGCCAGTGCCTCCACCATGGCCTTTAGCGTGATGCCGTGCAAAGGGTTGCGCGGCTGCGGGGCAGGGGAGCTGGGCACTGTGGTGGGTTTGTGGGCTTCATCCATGGGCGTGAGCATACCTTTGCTTGCAAAAGCCCTAGGGAGCCTCTGCATAACCCTCGCGTGCCTGCGATGGTGCGGATCGGGATAGGACACAAGGCGTCTTTTTGTAGCCAATAGCATGCCTATTGGCAAGAAAAGCAACGCTGTGGACTGCCCGAGACCGTGCCAGCGCAGACCGCAGGGAGTTATGCAGAGGTTCCCTAGGCTAATAGCCTCAGGCAATTGGGTGTATCAAATCAATTTATTGGATGTATCGGCTTGCAGGGCCTAAACTTCGTTCGTGTTTGCGTTATCAACCAACCCAAGAAGGAAGTTTTCTAATGTCTCTGATCAATACCCAAGTCCAGCCCTTCAAGGCCCAAGCCTTCCACAACGGCAAGTTCATTGACGTTACCGAAGCCAACCTCAAAGGCAAATGGTCTGTACTGATCTTCATGCCAGCCGCTTTCACCTTCAACTGCCCCACAGAGATCGAAGACGCTGCCGAGAACTACGCAGAGTTCCAAAAAGCAGGTGCAGAGGTGTACATCGTCACCACCGACACCCACTTCTCGCACAAAGTTTGGCATGAGACATCTCCAGCCGTGGGCAAAGCCCGCTTCCCGCTGGTGGGCGACCCTACCCACGCACTGACCAACGCATTTGGCGTGCACATCCCTGAAGAAGGCCTGGCACTGCGCGGCACCTTCATCATCAACCCTGATCTGGTCATCAAAACCGCTGAGATCCATTCCAACGAAATCGCACGCGACGTCAAAGAAACCGTGCGCAAGCTCAAGGCCGCTCAGTACACCGCCGCCAACCCTGGCCAAGTGTGCCCCGCCAAGTGGAACGAAGGCGCCAAGACCCTGACCCCATCGCTGGACTTGGTCGGCAAGATCTAAACCTGCATCGGCAAGAGCGCCCCGGCGCTCCTCCGCCGGACAGCGTCATGGCGCCTGTGTGCCATGCCGTCCGGCTTTTTTTCGCCCAAACACATCGCATAGCCTAAGGACACCACCATGCTCGACGACACCCTCAAATCACAGCTTGCCACCTACCTGGAACGCGTGACCCAGCCGTTTGAGCTCGTGGCGTCACTGGACGAAAGCGACACCGCGCGCGAAATGCGCGATCTGCTGCACACCATTCAAAGCCTGCGCAGCGACAAAATCACCCTGCGCACCGACGGCCAAGACGCCCGCAAACCATCCTTTACCGTGCAACGCACGGGTAGCCCCAACCAACTGCGCTTTGCTGGCCTGCCCCTAGGGCACGAGTTCACATCGCTGGTGCTGGCCCTGTTGTGGACAGGCGGCCACCCGCCCAAGGTAGAGCCCGAAGTCATTGAGCAAATTCAGGCGCTGGATGGCGACTACCGCTTTGAGGTTTACATGAGCCTGAGCTGCCACAACTGCCCAGACGTAGTGCAAGCCCTTTCCCTCATGGCCGTGCTCAACCCCCGCATCCACACCACCGTCATTGAAGGCGGCGCCTTCCAGCAAGAAGTGACCGAGCGCGAAATCATGGCTGTGCCCATGGTGTTCCTTAACGGCCAAGTCTTTGGCTCGGGCCGCATGACGGTAGAAGAGATCATCGCCAAGCTCGACACCAACGCCGCTGCCCGTGACGCCGCCAAGCTCAGCGCCAAAGAAGCGTTTGACGTCCTCATCGTAGGCGGTGGCCCCGCAGGCGCTGCGGCTGCCGTGTACGCAGCCCGCAAAGGCATACGCACCGGCATTGCCGCTGAGCGCTTTGGCGGCCAGGTCAACGACACCCTGGGCATTGAGAACTACATCTCTGTTCTGGAAACCGACGGCCCCAAATTTGCCGCTGCGTTAGAGGCCCACACCCGTGCCTACGGCGTTGACATCATGAACCTGCAACGCGCAGACAAAATCATCCCCGCACAGCAACCCGGTGGTTTGATCGAAGTACAACTGGCCAACGGTGGCTCGCTCAAGGCCCGCAGCGTCATCTTGTCCACTGGCGCACGCTGGCGCAACGTCAACGTACCCGGCGAGGCCGAGTACAAAAACAAAGGTGTGGCCTACTGCCCCCATTGCGACGGCCCCTTGTTCAAAGGCAAGCGTACCGCAGTCATTGGCGGCGGTAACTCGGGCGTAGAGGCCGCCATTGACCTGGCGGGCGTGGTCGCGCACGTCACATTGATCGAATTTGCCGACCAACTCAAGGCCGACGCCGTGCTGGTCAGCAAGCTCAAAAGCCTGCCCAACGTCACCATCCACACCAACGCGCAGACCACCGAAATCACCGGTGCAGACGGCAAAGTCAACGGCCTCAAATACAAAGACCGCGCCACCGGCACAGAACACCACGTGCCCCTGGAAGGCGTCTTTGTGCAAATCGGCCTGGTGCCCAACACCGACTTCCTCAAAGGCACGGTAGACCTGAGCAAGTTTGGCGAGATCGTGGTGGACGCCCACGGCGCCACCAACATCCCTGGCGTGTTTGCCGCAGGCGACTGCACCACCGTGCCCTTCAAGCAAATCGTCATCGCCGCCGGCGACGGCGCCAAGGCCGCCCTGAGCGCGTTTGACTACCTCATCCGCACACCAGCCCCACAGGCCACTGAAACGGCCAGCCAGCCCACGCTGGAGCCGCAAGAGGCTTAAAAAAATGGCTTGGATCGCCAATTTTGAGTCAAATTGGCGCTCTGCCTTAGTAATATGAGCAGTTATTGCTATTTATTTGATAGCAATTAACCCGCGTATGTGAAACCCTGCCCATTGGTAATGTGCCAGCTTGCCGCGCACACGAGCCAACGGCAGCTTGCATCAAAGCTATGACCTCAACTGATCATTTGAACCAATCGTCTGGGAGGCCGTGTTTTTGAAATACCTCTCGAATCGGGGCATCAGGAGACTGTTGATCAAACAAAGAAATGACAGGGCCCAAAGCAACTACCCAATACTTGCTATACATTGAAGAGCAGACCACCGGCTTATGTTGCAAAAGAGACTCTTCAAATGTTGTCAGATGAAAAATGCGTTTATCTGCATCCCGTAAAAACAAATCTGACTTACCTGGAGCCATAAACACCACGGCATTAGAATGTAAGCGAATGATGGGTGCTGTATCTGCGTATTGACCGATTTCTTGTTGATTGGTTTTTAAATCGACCAATGAGACTTCACGAATCGATTCTTCACCATATGCGTTGATATAAAAACCGCGATCCTCGCTCTGCCCTGCAAATATTGGCGATCCTACAAGTTCTGGCGACCGATATCGATCTTGCTTGGTAAATATTATATGACCACTGGTACCTTCAAATTGACACGATATACTAGGCGTCAATGCCTGGGGTTTATCTGGTTGCATTTGTGCTTCAAGGTTTTTTTCTGATTGTGATTCCTTACTTTTTTCCGAGTAAGCGGCTATTTCCTTGGCATGTGCTGCCTCTATATTTTCTTTGCGTTTCGCTTTTAGTTCAACATGATGTTTGTAACCACTAATGGCCAATACGCAGGCTAAAACACCCAATCCAACTTGTAAAAACAAAGGGGCTGTTTCTTGTTTTCGACGAATAAAGCTATCAATAAGGCCTGAAGCAGCCCACCCTAATATTGCAAATACCATTGCCGCAATCGCAAGGTAACTCAAAATGACAAGCAAAAAAACCAGCATCGGAATCGATCCGCTGGATGAATGCCCGATGGCGCTCCACCCATAGAAAGCGCCTGCAAATGCACCAACGATTGCGAATAATGGCCAACTTCTTGCAGCAAACAGCAATAAGGCCAAGCCTGAGAGCGTTATAACAAGTTGAACAACTCCATGCCACTGACCAAAATGGGCAAGCCCAGTGACAATGAGCCATGGGGTTGCATACCGGCCTATGAGAATGCTGGCGGGTATCGCTGGTGTTTTTGTTTCTGCGCTTTTTTCTAGGGGTTTGATGGCGGGTATCGCTGGTGTTTTGGTTTCTCCACTTTTGTCTAGGGTCTTGATGCGATTCAAACCTCCATAAAGCAAGTCTAAACCTATGCATATCAGCACTACACCCATCAAGGTTTCAATAAGGCCAGGGGTAAAAATCCAATTAGGAATAAATTCAAATAAACTATTGCTTGCGCCAAATGAAAGTCCGCTAAAAGCAGAAAATAACAAAAAAATGCCAAAGACAAAAGAGGCTCTGACCTGAGGGTCATTGCTGCTACGAGGTTCTGAAGCTGATTCATAACTCAGGTGATCGCCAAATAATGTATTGCGTGTACTGCCCCGTATCATTATGTCCAGCCAGAGACCGATTGAAATCATTATTATTATTTTAAAACTGGACAGCGCTAGTAGTGCTAAAAGCGCTGCGCATATAATTAAAGCAGTACGTGTTTTAGGTCTGCGATTTGGGTATTTGGCTTGCATGTTTGCTCTGATGGAGAATTTACATTGGCCTTATTCAGTAATGGGTAATGCTTGAAATATTATTTTATGGGTGCTTAACCGCCCTCAATACACCAGCCGCTCCGGCCTGATCTCTTGCAAGATGGTGGTCGAAATTTCTTCAATCGACTTGGTGGTAGTTGATAACCACCGAATCCCGGCCCTGCGCATCATGGCTTCGGCCTCGGCCACTTCGTGACGGCAGTTGGCTAGGCTGGCGTATTTAGAGTCGGGGCGGCGCTCGTTGCGGATTTCTGCCAGCCGCTCGGGCTGAATGGTCAGGCCAAAGATCTTTTTGCGGTGGGGCTCCAGCGCCGGGGGCAACTGGCGGCGATCAAAGTCTTCGGGAATCAAAGGATAGTTGGCCGCTTTCAGGCCGTATTGCATGGCCAGGTAAAGGCTGGTGGGGGTTTTGCCGCTGCGGCTTACGCCTACCAAGATCACATCGGCACCCGCCAGGTCGCGGTTGCTTTGGCCGTCGTCGTGGGCCAGACTGAAGTTGATGGCTTCTATGCGGTCGGTGTATTCCTTGCTGCGGCTGACATCGCTAAAGCGCCCCACCCGGTGGTGCGACTTGATGCCAAGCTCTACCTCCAGCGGGTTCACAAAAGTGCCAAACATGTCCAGCAGCATGCCTTTGCAGCCTTCTTGGATCACTTTGAGCACGTCCATATTGACCAAAGTGGTAAAGACAATCGGCCTTTTGCCTTCTACCTCTGCGGTGTGGTTGATTTGGCGCACGGCTTGGTGGGCTTTGTCTATGGTGTCGATAAAGGGCAGCCTGACATGGCGCGGCTTCATCTCAAATTGCGCCAAGATGGCGTTGCCAAAGGTTTCGGCGGTAATGCCGGTGCCGTCAGACACAAAAAAAACGGTGCGCGTATACATGGATGTTGCTTTTCCTCAAAGTCAGCTTATTTCAGCCTATAGACGGGGCTGCCGTCCTACAATTGCGCTCAATTATGGATTCTTCCCCCATGCCTGCCCACAGCCTACAAGCACAAATACAAAGCTGTACGCCGCGCATGGGTGCTTGCACACCCCCCACAGTAGGCGTGTGCGCAGACCCGGTTTCAACTTCTGGAGCTTTCCCATGTCTGCACTTTTCAGCCCGACCGCCCTGGTCGTACCGTTTGAAAACCTGAGAATGACCGATGTCGAGGCCGTTGGCGGTAAAAATGCCAGCCTCGGCGAGATGATCTCGCAACTGCCCCAGGGCGTGCGCGTGCCTACAGGCTTTGCCACCACTGCACATGCCTTTCGCCAGTTTTTGGCCCACGATGGTTTGGCCGACCGCATCAGCGCCAAGCTCAAAACCTTAGACACCGAAGACGTCCGTGCCCTGGCCAAGGTGGGTGCCGAAATCCGTGCCATGGTCGAGGCCCAGCCTTTCCCAGCTGACCTGCAAAAAGCGATTGCCGACGAGTTTGCCCAGCTGAGCGCGGGCAACCCTTCTGCCTCTTTTGCCGTGCGCTCATCTGCCACTGCAGAAGACCTGCCCGACGCATCTTTTGCTGGCCAGCAAGAAACCTTCCTCAACGTCGTGGGCATTGACGAAGTCATGCACAAGATGAAAGAGGTGTTTGCCTCGCTCTACAACGACCGCGCCATCAGCTACCGCGTACACAAAGGTTTTGAGCACGATGTGGTGGCCTTGTCTGCCGGTGTGCAGCGCATGGTGCGCTCTGACTTGGGCGCTGCGGGTGTCATGTTCACCATCGACACCGAATCTGGCTTTGAAGAAGTCGTCTTCATCACCAGCAGCTATGGCCTGGGCGAGACGGTGGTGCAGGGCGCTGTTAACCCTGACGAGTTTTATGTGCACAAGCCCATGCTCAAAGCGGGCAAAAAGGCCGTGATCCGCCGCAACCTGGGCAGCAAGCTCATTCAAATGGTGTTCTCCACCGCCGAAGAAAAAGCCGCCAGCGGCAAGCTGGTCAAAACCATTGATGTGCCTACCGAGCAGCGCAACCGCTACTCCCTGACCGATGCCGACGTGGAGCAATTGGCCCACTACGCCTTGGTCATTGAGCAGCACTACGGCCGACCTATGGATATTGAATGGGGCAAAGACGGCACCGACGGCCAGCTCTACATCCTCCAAGCCCGCCCCGAGACAGTCAAAAGCCAAGCCAAAGGCCAGGCAGAACTGCGCTACAAGCTCAAAGGCCACGGCGCAGTGCTGGCAGAAGGCCGTGCCATTGGCCAAAAAATCGGCACCGGCCCGGTGCGCTTGGTGCACAACATTTCTGAAATGGACAAAGTCCAGCCCGGCGATGTGCTGGTCACCGACATGACCGACCCCAACTGGGAGCCCGTCATGAAACGCGCCAGCGCCATCGTGACCAACCGGGGTGGCCGCACCTGCCACGCCGCCATCATTGCGCGCGAGTTGGGTATCCCAGCCGTTGTGGGCTGTGGCGATGCCACCGACAAGCTCAAAGACGGCACTCTGGTCACCGTAAGCTGCTCAGAGGGCGACACCGGCAAGATTTATGACGGCCTGCTAGAGACAGAAATTACCGAAGTCCAGCGCGGCGACATGCCCGCCATCAAGACCAAAATCATGATGAACGTGGGCAACCCCCAGCTGGCCTTTGACTTTGCCCAACTGCCCAATTCGGGTGTGGGTTTGGCGCGTTTAGAGTTCATCATCAACAACAACATTGGCGTGCACCCCAAGGCTATCTTGGACTACCCCAATATCGATGCCGACCTGAAAAAAGCCGTCGAATCCGTGGCCCGTGGCCACGCCAGCCCCCGTGCGTTTTATGTCGACAAAGTTGCCGAAGGCGTAGCCACCATTGCTGCGGCCTTTTGGCCCAAGCCCGTTATCGTGCGTTTGTCGGATTTCAAAAGCAACGAATACCGCAAGCTCATTGGTGGCAGCCGCTACGAACCCGAAGAAGAAAACCCCATGCTGGGCTTTCGCGGTGCGGCACGCTACATCAGCGCTGATTTTGGCGAAGCCTTCGCCATGGAATGCGAAGCTTTGAAGCGCGTGCGCAATGACATGGGCTTGAGCAACGTCCAGGTGATGGTGCCCTTTGTGCGCACGCTGGGCCAAGCCGAGCGCGTGACGCAATTGTTGGCCCAGCATGGCCTGGAGCGTGGCAAAGACGATCTGAAGCTCATCATGATGTGCGAAGTGCCCAGCAACGCCATCTTGGCAGAGCGCTTCTTGCAGTACTTTGACGGCTTCTCGATTGGCTCCAACGACCTGACCCAGCTCACCTTGGGCTTGGACCGCGACTCGGGCCTGGAGCTTTTGGCCCAGGACTTTGACGAGCGCGACCCTGCTGTAGAGGCTTTGATTCACCAAGCCATCAAAGCCTGCTTGGCGCAAGGCAAATACATTGGTATTTGCGGCCAAGGCCCTAGCGACCACCCAGACTTTGCCCAGTGGTTGGCAACAGAGGGCATCTCGTCGATATCACTCAACCCTGACAGCGTGATTGCCACCTGGCAGCAACTGGCAAAGTAAGACCCAGCGCCTTTTGGGCTGCGTCTGACACCTTATGCCTTACCCAAAGCCCCAGGCACTCGAGCCCACCAATACCCCGGGGGCGCTTGAGCATCCACCTGGGGCTTTACGCATCAAGTTGGTGTTGTTGGCCTTTTGGGTAGCGGTGTCGTTTGGTGCGGCCTGGTTCGCCCGTGATCTCCAGCGCATCACATTGGGTGATTGGCCTTTGGGCTACTGGCTGGCCGCACAGGGCGCAGTGCTCAGTTTTATTGCGATTGTGGTCGCCTACGCAGTGTGGATGCGCCGCCTGGAGCGGCGTTTGGCCCGCCAAGCTGCAACGGCAGAGGCCGACCCACCCAGCACACTCAACCCCTACCATGAGTAAGCTAGGCAAGGCCGACCAGCAAACCTACCGTGCCTACCTTTGGCGCTTGCATCGCATATTGCTGTTATTTGTGCTGGGTGTATTGGGCTTTGTCGCCTTGATGGGCTGGGCCGAGCGCGAGGGGTTGTCGCGCCACTGGATAGGCCCCATCTTTTTGTTTGCCAGTGTGATGGTGTACGCGGCCATTGGTGTGTATGGCCGCACCAGTGACGAGCGCGAGTACTACGTGGCAGGGCGGCGCATACCTCCGGTGTACAACGGCATGGCCACCGCGGCCGACTGGATGAGCGCGGCCTCGTTCATCAGTCTGTCGGGCGCTTTGTATTTGCAGGGTTATTCGGGCAGTCCTGGCAGCGCTGGTGGCTTGGCGTATTTGCTCGGCTGGACGGGCGGTTTTTGCTTGGTTGCCATGCTCATCGCCCCGTATTTGCGGGCCATGAACCTATATACCGTGCCTGACTTTTTCCATGTGCGGTTTGGTGGCCAATGGCCGCGCATCATTGCAGCGCTGGCGGCAGTTTTGTGCTCATTTACCTATTTGGTGGCGCAAATTTATGGTGTGGGCCTGATTGCATCGCGCCTGACGGGTGTGCAGTTTGAGATCGGCATCATGCTCGGCCTGGGCGGGGTGCTGCTGTGCTCGTTCTTGGGGGGTATGCGTGCCATTACCTGGACGCAGGTGGCCCAGTACGTCATCATTTTGCTGGCCTTTCTCATCCCGGTTTCATGGCTGGCTTACAAGCAATTGGGCAACCCTGTCGCTCCTTTGGTGTATGGCGCCCAACTCGACAAAATTGCCAAACTAGAGGCCGAGTTGCTCGAGTCCCCCGCCGAGCAGCAAGTGATTGCCGCTTATTTCCAGCGCGCCAAAATGCTGGAATACCGCCTGCAAGACGTCGATGCAGCGCTAGAGCAAGTCCGAGAAGAAGCCCGCGAGCGCATACGCCGCCTGCGGGCAGTCAATGCCGATGTGGGCCTGATCGTCAGTGCCAGTCGTGACCTGGCCAACCTGCCTCGCAACGCTGATGCCGCCCGAGAGCTATGGACCCGCGAAATGCGCGAGCATTACCAACGTGCCCAGCCTTTGGGAGGCCTGCCCCGCCACAGCCAAGCCTATGCCGGTAACCCAGACGGCACCCCACAAGAGCAAGCCGACTACAGCAGCACCCGCCGCAATTTTTTGGCTTTGATGTTTTGTCTGATGGTTGGCACTGCGGGGCTGCCGCATTTGTTGACCCGGTTTTACACATCGCCCACAGTAGCGGGGGCGCGGGCATCGGTGGCATGGTCGCTGTTTTTTATTGCCTTGCTGTACCTGAGCGCGCCTGCACTTGCGGTGCTCGTCAAGTTTGAAGTCATGCAGAACCTGGTGGGCAGCAGTTTTGATGCTTTACCCAATTGGATGGCCCAGTGGGCCCGCGTGGATTCTGCTTTGCTGTCTATAGAGGACATCAATGGCGACGGCATTGTGCAGTTTGGCGAGATTCGGCTGGGTGCAGACTTGATCATGCTCGCCACCCCCGAGCTGGGGGGGCTGCCATATGTGATTTCTGGTTTGGTAGCGGCAGGGGGCTTGGCTGCAGCCTTGTCCACCGCCGATGGCTTGCTGCTCACCATCAGCAACGCTCTGGTGCGTGACACCTACTTCAGGGGCGCCTTGCGCAAAGCATCGCCAGAGCAGCGGGTGATTTTGACCAAATTCATCTTGCTGGGCGTAGCCCTGGCAGCAGCTTTTGTCGCGGCTTTAAAACCTGCGCAAATTCTCCCCATGGTGTCGGCCTCTTTCTCATTGGCCGCATCGGCTTTTGTGCCTGCCATGGTCCTGGGTATTTTTTGGCGGGGCTGTACCCGGCAAGGTGCAGTGGCGGGGATGTTGGTGGGCTTAGGGGTGTGCGCCTACTACCTGCTGTCGCGCGCGGCCGCATGGTCATTTGTGCCGGGCTGGTTTAGCAACACTGAGTTGTGGTGGGATATACAGCCCATATCGGCAGGTGTTTTTGGCGTACCTGCGGGCATAGCGGTGACGGTGGTGGTCAGTTGGTTGACCTCTCGGCATGCTTCTTCGCAGCCGCCCTCTAGCGCTGTGTAGTGATCTTTGTCTGCTTGCTCTTGATCACTGGTCAATTGTGTTGCGCACCAAATCGTGAACGAAAAAAAACTCCCACATATGTGGGAGTTTTAAGGTGTGTAAGCCAGTAGGTCAGTTGGCCCGCGTCCAAGCAGAGCCCCACGCAGCACCAGTTCCAGGTGCGTAGTGATAGGCGCTTGTGGAATTACACCAACCCGCAACCGTACAGCGGTAAATCTTGCCATCACTGCCTTGCACAAGAGTTCCAGTCACATACTGGCCCAGACCTTGGGGGTAGACATATTGAGCAGTTGGTACGGGTACTGGAACGTTAGATGTACCAGCAAACTCCCATGCATCCCCCCATGCAAGGCCAAAGCCGGGCTCATAGTAAAGAGCACTGTTGGAGTTGCACCAACCTACTACTTTGCAACGATAAAGCTTGCCATCCCTGGAGGCGACCATTTGTCCAAGCGTATAGGTGCCAAGTCCTTGTGGATAAACCAGGCTGTTTTGTCCGCTGGTATCAGAGGTATTTTGAACCGAGAAATTTATCCGTAGTTGTTGTGACTGACCGTCTTGTGTGTTGAAGCTGACAAGTAAATAGTAATCGCCAGAAGTCAAACCTGTTAAACCAATATTCTGGTTAACAGTGCCAATACCACCTTGCATGGCTTGTGTTTTGACTTGACGATTCAAAGAACTAAAAACGGTCAGGTTTCCTGAATATGCCAAATTTGACTGAACTGCGAATTGCAAATTGATGTTCCCATCAGATGTGCGATAACTGGGTGCAACACCTGAAACCGATGGGTTGAGCAACACAGCGGGTTTAATCACAAACCCGACTTCAGCCCTTACCAAGCCACTGTTTGACAAGGCAAAAACATCATTTTTCCCTTGTGCAGGCTCAATGCTGCCCTGAGAGTTCATCACACCCATCATGATGCCGCTTTGTGTTGTGTTGACTTGGGTGGCAAGTTTTTGCACCCACGCTGTGGCAACACCTTCCGCATCTGAGGCAATCGTCATATCTACTCGTGGTGATGCAACCTCACCCGTGGTGTTGAAAAACCGCAGTTGAACACGGTCGCCCGCCAATAAATTGCGAGAGGGGAAAACATCTCCAATATCGTTGAACGAGGGTGGAGGCAGGTTGCCCTCAAACTGCAAATCGACCGCGTTATAAAAAGAATAGGCTGTGTCTCCCACATCCCATACGGCCAGTACCACGTGATATCCACTGCGCGAAGGTAATTGGCAATCGTGCACACTCGGGTTGACAGGCTGTGTCATCCGACCATCTTTGGCGCAAAAAGGTGTCAAATCAAATGAGCTTCTTGCAAGCGGCAATGATGGATTCCAGTCGGGTTTGGTGATGTAGTACCTGAAATCACGGGCCAGATGGGCCGCGGTGAAGTTCCATCGGAACTGGTATGCACCAGGGCTGACGCGGGTCTTGTGCCAGCGCGATGGCGTTTGTTCGTTCAACTGCGCCCAAGCACCAGATCCAGCCGCTGCTAGCGTGCCATCTCGCGGGCCTGCACTTGGAAAACCATCTGGGCCTTCAACGCTTTGCGGCTCATAGATGATGGAACCACATCCAGTGTTTTGCTGGAGCTTGCACTTGTAGTTGCGAGACTCTGTTACGTACCCATGCGACCATGCACTTTGCGCTAACAACAGGGTTGAGAAGAGCATAAGCGCTTGCGTTTTTCTGAATTTCATGAAATTTACCTTTACTGCCAAAGCATTGGTTGAACGAAAACGCTTATGGATAAAAAAACTCGAAGCGGAAACGAGTTAATTGCCAACCAAATTTACACTTGGTTGCAATCTTCCCTTTGTCTTTTTATTTCTATTATTTGTACGTGATTCATATTTGAAAATAAGTAAAAGTCACAACACGGGACAAACCTAGGTCCAACTTCAAGGTTTGCTCAATCACCAAGTAAAAAGCCCGGCGTTGCCGGGCTTTTTACTTGCGCAACGCGCTTATTGAATGTCTAAGACATTAGCGGCCAACCGCCAACAGCTCCACGTCAAACTTCAGGGTGGCATTGGGTGGAATCACGCCGCCAGCGCCACGGGCACCATAGCCCAGTGCTGCTGGAATGATGAGGGTGCGTTGGCCGCCAATCTTCATGCCTTGAACGCCTTCATCCCAGCCTTTGATGACCATGCCAGCGCCCAGGCCGAATTCAAAGGGGTCGTTGCGGTCGCGGCTAGAGTCAAACTTGGCACCTTGCTCGCCGTTGTTGTACAGCCAGCCTGTGTAGTGCACGGTAACGTGGCTGCCTTTGGTAGCTTCCGCGCCTTCACCCACGTGGGTGTCTTGGTATTGCAGGCCAGAGGCGGTGGTAACAAAAGACATAGCTATCCTTGAAAGAACTGCATTGCAGTGAGGGTGTTAAAAGATGGGCGGCCTTGCCAGACCCAGTAAAAGTTGGTCGCAACAATGCCCTCAAAAGGGCACGCTTGTATGTGTGACTGGTAGAGGTTTATTTTTTGGCGCGGTTGGCAACCCAGCGCGTGGCAAAGGCTTGCACATCGCTTAGGCGTTTGAGCAAGTCAGCGCCACTGGGGGTTACGGTGTAGCCATCGCTGCCGTGGTCTAGCAGGCCCACTTCGCGCAGTTCTTTGATGCGGGTGTTCAGCGTGTTGGGCGTGATGCCGCCCACGCTGTCTTGCAGCAAACGGAAGGTTTGTGGATGACCGTCACGCAAGGCCCACAAAACGCGCAGGGCGTAGCGGCACTCTAGTCTTTCAAACAACTGGTTGATGGCGACATTTTCTTTGGAGCTCATGGGAGTCTTCTCCTTGCGCAAGGCGGGCTGATTCAAAACGAAGCCCTCAGGGGCTGTGCAATTCGGTGCGTTGGACTATAGCGTCTATCGTATTTTGCTACAAGTTTAGTAGCTTTCGGTGCAATATGGCTTTGTGCTGGATGCCAAACAAGGGTATAAAAACCACTGCCTTGTTGTTTTTTGGTCGCACAACGGGCTGCTTGCAGGCGTAAAAAAACCTGCATCCTTTGTGGGATGCAGGTTGTGGGTTTTAGGCCCTGCTTGTGCTGTGCTCGAAGGCGTTGAGCCTGCAGAGCGACACAGCCGCAGCAGTGCTTAGAGCGAGTCGATGAAGCTGCGCAACTTGTCTGAGCGGCTGGGGTGCTTGAGCTTGCGCAGGGCTTTGGCCTCGATTTGGCGGATGCGTTCACGTGTCACGTCAAATTGCTTGCCCACTTCTTCTAAGGTGTGGTCGGTGGACATTTCGATGCCAAAGCGCATGCGCAGCACTTTGGCTTCTCGTGGCGTGAGGCCGTCCAGAATGTCTTTGACCACATCGCGCAGGCCCGCTTGCATGGCCGCTTCGATAGGAGCCGTATTCGCACCGTCTTCGATGAAGTCACCCAGGTGGCTGTCGTCGTCATCACCGATGGGGGTTTCCATGGAGATCGGCTCTTTGGCGATCTTCATGATCTTGCGGATTTTGTCCTCAGGAATTTCCATCTTTTCGGCCAGGATGGAGGCATCAGGCTCAAAACCAAACTCTTGCAAGTGTTGGCGGCTGAGGCGGTTCATCTTGTTGATGGTCTCGATCATGTGCACCGGTATGCGGATGGTGCGGGCCTGATCGGCAATAGAGCGGGTAATGGCTTGGCGAATCCACCACGTTGCGTAGGTGGAGAACTTGTAACCACGGCGGTATTCAAACTTGTCTACCGCTTTCATCAGACCAATATTGCCTTCTTGGATCAAGTCCAGGAACTGCAGGCCACGGTTGGTGTACTTTTTGGCAATCGAGATCACCAGGCGCAAGTTGGCCTCGATCATCTCTTTTTTGGCATCGCGTGAGCTGGCCTCGCCACGGTTCATGCGTTTGTTGATGTCTTTGAGCTCAGCCAGGGGCACCACCACGCGGGCTTGCAGGTCGGTCAGGCGTTGCTGCAATTCTTGGATGGGCGGGATGTTGCGCGCCATGATGGCGCTCCAGGGCTTGCCAGCGGCTGCTTGCTTTTCGACCCACTGCAAATTCAGCAGGTTGGCCGGAAACTCTTTGATAAAGGTTTCTTGTGGCATGCCGCACTTGTCCACGATGATGCGGCGCAGTTCGCGCTCTTTTTTGCGCACATCGTCCACCTGCGCGCGCACCATGTCGCACAGTTTTTCAATGGTTTTGGCTGTAAAGCGGATGGTCATCAGCTCTTCAGACAAAGCATGCTGGGCCTTGACGTACGCGGGAGTGCCGTAGCCTTCCTTGTCGTAGATCTTGTGCATCTTCTCGAAGAGGCTGCGCAGCTTGTCAAAGCGTTCGAGGGCTTGCTTTTTTAGCTCTTCCAGCTTTTTGGTCAAGGCTTTGGAGCCGCCTTTACCGTCGTCATCGTCGGCTTCGTCGAACTCGTCAAAGTCTTCTTCGGCCACGTAGTCGTCGGCCTCGTTGGGGTTAGAGAAACCGTCGACGATGGTGGAGATGACCACCTTGCCTTCACGGATTTCTTCGCCCATGTTCAGGATTTCGGCAATGGTGGCGGGCGATGCGCTGATCGCCTCCATCATGGCCATCAAGCCGCCTTCGATGCGCTTGGCGATTTCGATTTCGCCTTCGCGGGTGAGCAGCTCCACAGTGCCCATTTCGCGCATGTACATGCGCACGGGGTCGGTGGTGCGACCGAATTCCGAGTCCACCGTGGAAAGGGCGGCTTCGGCTGCTTCTTCGGCTTCTTCTTCGGTGGCACCTGCGGGGGCGTTGTCGGTAATGATCAGCGCTTCCGCGTCGGGCGTTTGCTCGTACACCGCCACGCCCAGGTCGTTCAGGGTGGTGATGACGGCTTCAAGGGTTTCGGCATCGACCAGCTTGTCGGGCAAGTGGTCGTTGATTTCAACGTGCGTGAGGTAGCCGCGTGTTTTGCCCAGTTTGATCAGGGCTTTGAGGCGCGCACGGCGCTTGGCCATGTCTTCTTCGGACAAAACGGTTTCGTCCAGGCCAAATTCTTTCATCAAGGCACGTTCTTTGGCCTTGCTGATCTTCATGCGCAGGGGTTTGACCTTTTCAACCGTAGCAGCGGTTTCGGTGCTTTCTTCGACTTCGCCTTCCAAGTCGGCTTCGATGTCGGACAAGTCGGTGTCGTCTACGCTATCGTCGCCCGCCGCTGCGGCTTTGGGTTTGCGGCCCCGCTTGGCGGGCTCTTTGGCGGCTGCGGTTTTGGCAGCGCGTTTGGGCTTGGTTTCTTCTTCGGCGGCAGCGGCTTTGCCACGTGCGGGTTTTTTGAGCTCTTCAGGGGCGTCAGCTTTGGCGGCAGTCTTCTTAGCGGGCACGGGTTTTTCTTTCTTGGCAGCGGCAGCAGGCAGGGTTTTGCCGGGGGCTTTGGCTGTGGGCTTTTTGGCTGCTGCGGTGACAGCGGCCTTGGCCGGGGCTTTGGTTACAGGAGGCTTGGCGGGCTTTGCCTTGGGAGCAGCTTTGCTGCTTGCCGTTGCGCTGGCTTTGGTTTTTGCCGCAGCCTTGGTGGCGGTGGCAGTCACTTTTTTGGCGGGTGCTGGTGCAGACTTGGACGACTTCGCGGACTTTTGAGCGGGCATGAAACAACCTCAGGATCAAAAACTGGCACAAAGGGAGAACAAGCGCCACAAACCCGGCGCAGACGGCACCGCACAGAACTGGCCTGGCGGCGGAAGGCGTAGCCCTCAATGGCAAGATGGTTGGGCGAACATTTGGAGTGCAGTCCTTGCGATGGGTGGGCAGTTGTGCGCATTTGTCACGGTGGCCCTGCTCGGAGGTGCTGCTGTCGCTCTTGCCGACAAACCCTACATTGTACCTGCACCAAAATTTTCAAGGGTTGGTAGCGCACAACAGCCTTTTATAGGGCAGATGCGTCATGCTTGGGATGTCTTTTCGTGGCGGCTACTTTGCCGGTGCAGTTGTTGCGGCCTTCAAGGCGCGCCAGCGGGGTTCTAGGGTTTTATAGGTTTCTATGTCGCCTGCGGCAATGGCCTGGTTGCGTTGCTGCTCGATTTGCTCCAGTTGCATGCGGGCCAGCAGGTCGAGCAGTTCGGCACGCAGTTCAGAGACTTCGCCTTCGGTTTGCGCGTGGGCGCCGGTCATGACTTTGGTGGCCAGCGCTTCGCAGGGGTGTTGGTGCAGGCTTTCGCGCAAGATTGCCCATGCCAGGGGGCCATGTTCGTGCCACTGGCCTTCCAGCCAAGTAAATAAGTTGCCGTGGGGTGCGGGTTGGGCGCACAGCACGGCGTGGTCGTCGTGGCTGAGGTCGGCCATGAAGTCCATGTGCGACAGCAGCAAGCGGGCGGCGTGGTCGGCCCGGCTGGCGCTGGGGGTGGTGGGCAGGCGGGGTTGCGGGGGCCAGGGGCTGGCGTCTTTTTTCCAGTTGCCGCCTTTCCAGGGGCCTTTGCTCCACGGGGCTTTGCGGTAGGGGGGGTCGCTGGCGTAGCCGGGCGCGCCCGCAGGGGCCCAGGTGTCGTCGGGGGCGCCCTCCCAGGGCGGGGCATCGCCTGTGGCGGTGCCGGTGGTGCGTGGGGCAAGGCCTTGGCGTGAGGCGTCGCGTGCGTTGGCCTGTTGCCATAGCTCGGTCAGGTCGCGGGCGTTGATGTGGGTGAGCTCGGCCAGTTCAGCCAGCAATTGGCGTTTGAGCACGCCGTCGGGCAGGGCGCTCCATAGCGGGCGGGCGTGGCTGGCCATTTGGGCGCGGCCTTCTGCGGTGCCCAGGTCGCAGTTTTCGCTGCTGGCCTCGATCAAAAAGCGGCTCAGGGGCATGGCGTTTTGCACCATGCGGCCAAAGGCGTCGCTGCCGTGGGCGCGTATGTAGCTGTCGGGGTCGTGCTCGGGCGGTAAAAACAAAAACTTGATGCTGCGGGTGTCGCTGGCATGGGGCAGGGCGCCTTCCAGGGCTTTGCGGGCGGCGCGGCGGCCTGCGCTGTCGCCGTCAAAGCTGAACACAATGGCGTCGGTAAAGCGCAGCAGCTTGTGCACGTGGTCGGGCGTGCAGGCAGTGCCCAGGGTGGCTACGGCGTTTTCAAAGCCCAGTTGGGCCAGGGCCACGACGTCCATATAACCTTCTGTGACGAGGGCGTAGGCGTGTTCGCGGATGGCGGCGCGGGCTTCAAACAGGCCGTAGAGTTCGCGGCCTTTGTGGAACACCGGGGTTTCTGGGGAGTTGAGGTATTTGGGTTTTTCGTCGCCCAGCACGCGCCCGCCAAAGCCTATGCATTCGCCTTTGACGTTGCGGATGGGGAACATGACCCGGTCGCGAAAGCGGTCGTAGCGTTTGGCGTCGTCTTCGCCCACGATGACCAGCCCGCTTTCTTCCAGCAAGGGGTTGTCGTACTGCGGGAACACGCTGGCCAAGCTGCGCCAGCCGGGTGGGGCGTACCCCAAGCCAAAGCGCTTGGCAATGGCGCCCGATACCCCCCTGCCTTTGAGGTAGGCCACGGCGGCAGGGGCATCGCGCAGTTGTTTTTGGTAGGCCTGGGCGGCTTGTTCTAAAACGTCGCTCAAGGTGGCTTGTTTTTGCCGGGCGGCGGCGGCGCGTTCTTTGTCTTGGGGCGATAGGTCGTCATTGGGCACTTGCAGGCCCACTTGCTGGGCCAAGTCATTGACGGCCTCGATGAAGCCCATGCCTGCGTGTTCCATCAAAAAACCGATGGCGTTGCCGTTTTTGCCGCAGCCAAAGCAGTGGTAGAACTGTTTGGATGGGCTGACGCTGAAAGACGGGGATTTTTCGCCGTGAAAGGGGCACAGCCCCATGAAGTTGGCTCCCCCCTTTTTGAGTTGCACATAGCGGCCCACCACGTCCACCACGTCAACGCGCGACAGGAGTTCTTGGATGAAGGACTGTGGGATGGACACGGCTGGTATTTTGACCCATGCGGGGTGGGCGGTGTCTAAACACCGACCAAAACCTGCCTTTGGGGCAATTTTGAAGCCAAATTGGCACTATGCCTTAGTAAATCAAGCACTTGCTGCTATTGATTGCATAGCAAATTAGTCGCCCATGACGGTGCCTTCGCGCCGTGGGTCTGCGCCGCCCAGCCAGCGGGCGGTGCCGGGGGCGGTGCTTTGCACCAGCGCTTGCAGGCCGCTGGTCATGGGGGTTTCGCGCACCTCTGCACCCCGGCTGCGCAGGGCTTGTACGGTGGCGGGGGTAAAACGTTGCTCTTCTAGCAGGGTGGGGCCGTTCATGCTGCCAAAGTTGGGCAGGTTGATGGCTTGCTGGGGCGTCAGGCCCCAGTGCAATATGCCGTAGAGCGTTTTGGCGGTGTAGTGGATGATGGCTGCGCCCCCGGGGCTGCCTGCGCTGATGAGTGGCTGGCCGGTGTCGGCGTCTAGCACCAGGGTGGGGGCCATGGATGAGCGGGGGCGTTTGCCCGGCTGTACCCGGTTGGCAATGGACTGGCCTTTTGCGTCGCTGGGGGCAAAGCTGAAGTCGGTGAGCTGGTTGTTGAGCAAAAACCCATGCACCATTTGCCGCGCGCCAAAGGCGGCTTCTATGGTGGTGGTCATGGCCAGGGCGTTGCCGTGTGCATCAACAATGCTGATGTGGCTGGTGCCGTATTCGGGTTGGTCGGGCATGGGGGCGTAGCTGATGGGTGCTGTGCCCGGGTTGCCCGGTGGTGCGACTTTGATGCTGTGCGTGCCTATGCTTTGCGCCCTTTGGGCCAAATAAGCGGGGGCCAGTAGGCTGGCCCAACTGCCTGCGGGGGGCTGCACAAAGTCGGGGTCAGCCACGTATTGAGCGCGGTCGGCAAACGCCAGGCGGGCGGCTTCGGTGTACAGGTGCAGCCAGTCGGCGCTGGGGGTGGGGCCTTGCAGGCCGTCTTGCAGCGGCATGGTGCTGGCAGGTGTGTGGGCCAATATGCCCAAGATTTGCCCTACAGCAATGGCCCCCGAACTGGGTGGCGGAAAGCCGCACAGGCGCAGGCGGCGTGGAGGTGTGGGGTAGGTATGTTGGCCCTGGTAGTCATGGCACAGGGCCTGGCGCTTGATGGCCTGGTACTGGGCCATGTCTGCCAAGCTGAGTGCACCGGGGTTGGTGGGGTGCTGCTGCACTTTGCGGACGATGGCCTGGGCAATGTCGCCTTCGTGCAGGGCTTTGCTGCCTTGGGCGGCAATTTGGCGCAACACCTGGGCCAGGGCGGGGTTGCGCAAGCGGTGGCCCACGGGGTGCGGGGTGCCGTCGGCCCGGTAAAAGTAGGCGACGGCAGCGGGGTCTTTGGGCAGATGGGGGTCGGCCTTGAGCAAGGTGTGCAGCCGGGGGCTGATGTCAAAACCGTCTTCTGCCAGGGCAATGGCGGGGGCAAACAGTGTGGCCCAAGGCAGCTTGCCGTGTTGTTGGTGGGCCATCTCCAGCATGCGCACGGCACCGGGCACGCCGACGCTGCGCCCGCCTATGGCGGCGGCATCAAAGGGCATGGGTTTGCCGTCTGCACCCATAAAAAGCTGTTCATGCGCGGCGGCTGGAGCGGTTTCGCGGCCATCAAATGCCTCTACGGTGGCCCCGTTGCTGTGCAGCAAAAAGGCGCCCCCGCCTATGCCGCTGGACTGCGGCTCCACCAAGGTCAGCACCATTTGCACGGCAATGGCCGCATCCACCGCGGAGCCACCCGCTTGCAGAATGCGCCAGCCGGCTTGGGTGGCCAAGGGGTTGGCAGCTGCTACGGCCTGGCGCTGCCCGGCCCAGCCTTGCTGCTGCGTGGGGGCAGATGCCCCCTCGGGCTGCACAAAGTCGGGTGCGGTGGTGCATGCCGCCAGGCCCACGCTTGCAAGCGCCAGCAGCAGGGCGGTGGTGCGCAGCTTGCTGAGCAGCGGGGCCGAAAAGGGTGTGGCGGACTTGTGAAGGGGCTTTGTGTGCATGTTTTTTAAGCTTTTTGAGGCTCTGTCGCAGTAAGCACGGCTTTTGTTGCTGCAAAATTAATAGCAAATTGTGCTGGTTTGTTGGCTGGTTCAGGCAACTTGTGGCCCGGGCTTGCCGTCCATCACCACAAAGCGGGCCTGGGTGTGGATGGGGCTGTGGGGGTCTAAGGCGTTGCCCAGCACGCGCAAAGTGGTCGTCCAATGCTGGGGGGTGATGTCTGCCAGGCCGTAGCCGCGTTGCTCACACCGGGCCAGCAATACATGGGGGTTGTGGCGGCGCACGGCATCAACCTGCTGCTGGGTGGTGCCTGCACGCGAGCTGATGGAGGTGCCGCAGAACTCGCTGGCCAATACGGCCTCATCTGGCTTGTCGGCATGAGTGGGCACTTGGCAGACGTAGTTTTGGTGGATGTCGCCGCCCAAAAACACGGCATTGCGCGGGGCATGCTGGGCCAGGCTATTGAGCAGGCGCTGGCGTGCGGCGGGGTAACCGTCCCAGGTGTCAGTGGCGACCACGCCAGAGGGGTAGCGCCGGGGCGCAAAAAGGGTGGTTTGTGCCAGCACGCTCCAGCGCGTGCCAGCTTTGGCGTCTTGGCCCAGGGCGGCGTCCAGCCATTGCTCTTGTGCTGTGCCTAGCAGGGTGCGGTCGGGGTCGGCAAGGCTTGCGCATTGCGCGGGTTGTACCGCTGAGGCGCTGCGGCTGCTGGGTGGGCGGCAGGCTTGCAGGTGGCGGTGTTGGCGGGTGTCCAGCAGGTGCAGGCGTGCCAATTGGCCCCAATGCAGGTGGCGGTGCAGCCCCATGCCGTGGGCGCCGGGCAGGCTGTTGGCACGCAAGGGCATGTGTTCGTAAAACGCCTGCCACGCAGCGCTGCGCAGTGCGGCAAAGGCGGTGGCGTCGCCCCGGCCTTGGGTGCCTGCGTAGTCGTTTTGCACCTCGTGGTCGTCCCAAATCACAGCCCAAGGGCAGGCGGCGTGGGCGGCTTGCAGGGCTGTATCGCTTTTGTACAAGGCGTAGCGGGCGCGAAAGTCTTGCAGGCTCCGGGCATGGTGCAGGCTGTGGCTGCGGGCCAGGTCGGTGGCGTCGCGCGGCATGGCGTATTCATAGATGTAATCGCCCAAAAACAGCACCAGGTCGGGTTGGTCTGCCACCATGTGTTGCCACGCCGCGTAGTGGCCTTGCTCCCAGTTTTGGCAGGAGGCAAATGCCAGCCGCAGGTGACTGGGCATGTCGCCGATTGCAGGGGCGGTGCGGGTGCGCCCTGTGGGGCTTACGGCATTGCCTTGCATAAAGCGGTAGTAGTACCAGCGGCCAGGGGCCAGGCCGCGCACCTCGGTGTGCACGCTGTGTGCGGCCAGGGGCAAGGCAGTGCTTTGGCCGCGTTGGGCTATGCGGGTAAAGGCCGGGTCGTGCGCGACCTCCCATTGCACCGTAAGGGCCTGTGTGCCAGGGGCGGGTAGTAGCCGCGTCCACAGCACCACGCCGTCTGACGTGGGCTCGCCACTGGCAACACCCAGCGCAAAGGGGTCAGTGGCATGCGCCAGTTGCGGCTGGCTCCAGGCCCAGCGGGGCAGGGTGGTGGCGCAGGCCAGGGGCCCGGCCCAGGCCATGAATTGGCGGCGCTGCAAGGTGGGCCGGGTGCTTATGCCGCCATGACGCGGTTTTTGCCTGCGCGTTTGGCAAGGTACATGCTTTTGTCGGCGCGCAAGATGGCGTCTGTGCTGGTTTCGGTGCCTTGCACTTGCGCCACACCGGCGCTGAAGGTGATGAGAACTTTCTCGTTGCCTTGCAGAAAAAACCGTGTGGTCAATTCGCGCTGCAAGCGCGTCATGGCGGTCACACCTGCGTTGACATCCGTGTCGGGTAGCAGCAGCACAAACTCTTCGCCACCATAACGGGCTAGCAGGTCTTGAGGGCGCATCACCTCGCGAGTGACCTTGGCCAGGTGCACCAGGGCCGCGTCACCCGCCCCGTGCCCCAAGCGGTCATTGATGGCTTTGAAGTTGTCCAAATCCAGCAGCGCCACACACAAAGGTGAGCCCAGGCGCTGTGCGCGGGCAATTTCGCGCTCCATGGCTTCGTCTAGGCCCTTGCGGTTGAGGCTGCCAGTCAGTGGGTCGTGCCGTGCCTGGGTGCTGGCTTTGTCCAGTTCTTCTTGCAGGCGGGCCACTTCAGCGTGTTTGAGCTCTGTGCGCTGGCGCAGGTCTTCCAATTCGTCGTGGGCTATGCGGCTGTCCAGCGCCATGCTGCGGGTGGCGGTCATCACTTCTTGCAGCACGGGGGCAATGTCTTGCAGGGTACAGGCCTTGCCTATGAGCTCAGCGCAGCGCTCCATGGTGCTTTGGTAGTTGGTGCTCGATGCCGTCATGCGCGCCAAGCGCTCGATGAAGGTGGCTAGCATTTCCTTCATTTGCTCTTGAGCCTCCACCGTGCGGGCTTTGGCTTCGGTTTGCTTGAAGATCACATCTTTGAGGCGGCGCTGCACATCGTCCAACCTGCGCAGGGTCAGCGGTGGGGTGGATGCCGCCATCAGCGCCTCTGCCTGGCCTTGCAGCCAGCGGTCGTCCAGGCTAAGAGCCGCAATGTTTTCAAACACCATATGCAAAAGCTCCAGCAAGCTGCTACGGATAGCGGCTTGGTCTTCGGTGGCAAAAGACACGCGGTAGCTAAAGTTGCCCAGCATCAACTGCACGGTGCTGACGGGCGGGTTGGGTTCGCGCAAAAAGGTGATGAGCTGCTGCGCCATCTCCAGCACACGGGCGTCGTCCTCGCCCAGGGCGGGCAAGATATGGTCGATCAGCCGGGCCAGCAGTTCTGCCAGCTCAGCGGGCAAGATGGTCATGGGGCCTTCGCTGGCAACCTCGATCGGGGTGGCGGCGGCTGGGCTCAAACCCAGGTTGGCATAAGCCACCATCACACCCTGGATGGCGTTCCAGTCTTTTTGCTCAATGCCCTTTTCAAACTGCCCCAGCAGGCGTTTTTGTGCAGGGGTTTGGCCGGGCAGAACTCTGGCAATTTGATGCAGTGGCCAATCCGGGAACGCGGCGGGGGTGCGTATGCCCGCTATCTCGTCGTAAATGGCCTGGTAATTGTCCGGGGTAGGCGCAAGGCGCCTAATGGCCAGTTGTTTGAGTGTCTCGCGAGCGATCTCAGAGGGTTGGCGGTCGGGCATTTGCGGGCACCAAGGTCAATTTTGCTGTGGATTCACAGTGTGACACAGCATGCAATGCCTGTGCGCCCACCTACAATTCGCGGCGCCGCTTACAGTCCATCACATGAAAATCCTGATTTCCAACGACGACGGTTACCAAGCGCCTGGCATTGTGGCGCTCTATGAAGCACTCAAAACGATTGCTGATGTAGAGGTGGTGGCCCCAGAGCACAACAACAGCGCCAAATCTAACGCACTGACTTTGCATTCGCCCCTGTATGTGCACAAAGCCAGCAACGGCTTTCGTTACGTGAACGGCACCCCTGCAGACTGCGTACACATTGCCCTGACAGGTCTTTTGGGCTACCGGCCAGACCTGGTGGTCTCGGGCATCAACAACGGCGCCAACATGGGTGACGACACCATTTACTCTGGCACCGTAGGGGCCGCCATGGAGGGGTATTTGTTTGGCATACCCGCCATTGCGTTCTCGCAAGTTGATAAGGGCTGGGGCGAGCTAGAAGCCGCAGCCGATCGTGCCCGCTTGCTAGTGGCACAGCTCATGCGCCAACCACCCATGCCAGACAGCCCCTGGTTGCTCAACGTCAACATCCCCAATATGCCGTTAGATGCAATGCGCTCAGCCAAAATTTGCCGCTTGGGCCGCCGCCATGCGGCAGAGCGGGTGATAACCCAGGAAAGCCCGCGCGGCGAGGTCATGTATTGGATAGGCAGCGCCGGCCCAGCCAAGGACGATGCCGAAGGCACCGACTTTCATGCCACGGCCCAGGGGCATGTCGCTATTACCCCTTTGCAAGTGGATTTGACCGACCATCCGCGCATGGGCCATTGGCAGCAAACGCTGGCCGCTTTGTTGGTTTAAAGACCTCGCCGCTTTTGTCACCCATGCAAAAACGCCCTGGCTTTCCCGCCCGAATCGACCGCCCTGGTACACCCACAGCGGCTGCCCCTACCCAGCGCAAACCTTTAATCCCAGCCAACGTAGCCGTGGCGGCTGCGCCTTTAGGCGTGGGACTGGACTCTGCGGCGGTTCGCAACCGTATGGTGCAGCGATTGGCTGCGGGCGGCATCACCAACGCTGCCGTGCTGCAAGCCATGGCAACTGTAGAGCGCCACAGGTTTGTCGATACCGCTTTGGTCAACCAAGCCTACGAAGACACCAGCTTGCCCATAGGCCAGGGCCAAACGATTTCCAAACCCAGCGTAGTGGCGCGCATGTGCGAACTGCTGCTGGGTGCCGAGCTGGTTCGCAATGGCGCTGGCTTGGCCCGTGTTTTAGAGGTGGGCACCGGTTGTGGCTACCAAGCCGCCGTGCTGGCCCGCTTGGCCCGGGAGGTGTACTCTATAGAGCGCTTACGCGGTCTGCACGACAAAGCCCGAGATAATCTACGCCACCTGCGCCTACCCAACGCCCATTTGCTGCTTGGCGACGGAATGCAGGGCTACGCCAAGGGCGCACCCTACGCTGGCATCATCGCGGCAGCTGGTGGCGAGGCAGTTCCTGCCGCGTGGTGCGAACAACTGGCGGTGGGTGGGCGGTTGGTAGCGCCGATAGCCGTCGCGCCGGGTCAGCAAATGTTGCTGGTCATTGACCGAACGCCTCAAGGCTTGCAACAAAGTGTGCTCGAGCCCGTGCATTTTGTCCCCCTAAAATCAGGCATTGCTTGAAGGAATCGCACATCATGTTCTTGCCCCGTGGTCTTGTTCTGGGCTGTTACGCCTTTGCAGTGGGGTTCCTGCTGGTTGGCTGTGGAACCCGGATCAACAACGCACCTGTGGAGGACAAAGGCACCGCCTCATCCACAGCAGGTAGCACCTCTACTGCGCCCACTTCTCAACCCGGTGTTGTAGTTCCTGCTCGCCCACTGCCAGGTGCTGAAAATGCAGGAAAGCCCGGCTACTACACCGTCAAACCTGGTGACACACTGATCCGCATTGGTCTTGAAACAGGCCAAAGCTGGCGTGATATTGCCCGTTGGAGCAACCTTGAAAACGTCAACGTGATTGAGGTAGGCCAAGTCTTGCGGGTGGTACCGCCGACTACCAATACTGCAGCACCAGCTAGCGCACCCAACGAGAACGGTGTCGTCACGCGCCCTGTGACATCTTCACCCTTACCTCCAGCAAGCGCTCCAGTTGCGCCTGCTGCCAGTGCCAGTAAACCAGCGGCTACAGCCTCCGTAACACCCATGCCGTCTGCAGTGCCACCACCATCTGCTGCTGCACCAGACGATGACTTGGACTTTATTTGGCCTGCTGCAGGCCCCCTGATCGCAGGCTTTGACGAGCAGCGCAACAAAGGCTACGGCATTGCAGGTAAATCTGGCGACCCGGTTATGGCGGCTGCCGACGGCAGGGTGGTATACGCTGGTGCAGGTTTGCGTGGTTATGGCAATTTGGTCATCTTGAAGCACAACAACACCTTCTTGACGGCATACGCCCACAACCAAACGCTTTTGGTCAAAGAAGACCAAAACGTTCGCAAAGGCCAAAAAATTGCAGAAATGGGCAGCACCGACTCAGACCGTGTCAAGCTGCACTTTGAAATCCGCAAGCAAGGCAAACCCGTAGACCCCGCGCGCTTTTTGCCTTCGCGCTGATTACCGATCGTCCTTGTCGCCGTTGTCTTTGCCTGCATCTTCCGCTCCAGCCAACATCCCCAGCTCTGGGGCAAGCGGCGATCTGGATATATCGGATGAAGATGCCCTAGGCTTGCCTGCCGATAGCCTAGAGGCTTCGGAGCTGCGCAGCATCACGGCCAGCCTGGGTCAACACGGCGTTCGTATCGACAAGGTATTGGTAGACGCCATCCCAGAGTTTTCTCGCAGCTACTTACAACAACTTCTGGCCCAAGGCTTGGTTCGCATTAACGGGGCGCAGGTACAAAAACCTGCCCTGCGGGTTCAGGCAGGCGATCAAGTCAGCATAGAGCTGCGCCCCACCTTACAAAGCCAAGCTTTTCGCCCTGAGCCTATGGCTCTGGATGTGGTGTACGAGGACGAACACCTGTTGGTCATTCACAAACCTGCTGGTTTGGTGGTGCACCCAGCGCCTGGCAACTGGAGCGGCACTTTGCTCAACGGCCTTCTGGCCCGTGACCCCAAAGCAGCCCTGGTGCCGCGTGCAGGCATCGTGCATCGGCTGGACAAAGACACCAGCGGTCTGATGGTGGTTGCCCGTGAGCGCAGCATCATGGATGCCTTGGTAAATCTGATTGCCCAGCGCCAAGTCAGCCGGCAGTATCTGGCCTTGGCCCATAAGCCCTGGTCTGGCCCTGCCCAGCGCACGGTGCAAGCGCCCATTGGACGCGACCCCCGCCAGCGGCTGCGCATGGCCGTCGTTGATCTGGCAACCCAGGCCGGCAAAGAGGCACGCACCGATTTCGAATGCCTGGAATCATCGGCGCAAGGTTGCTGGGTGCGTTGCACCTTGCACACGGGGCGTACCCACCAAATCCGGGTGCACATGGCGTCCATTGGCCACACCCTGGTTGGAGATGCCTTGTACGGCGGCCCCGCATTGCCATGTCTAGAGCGCCAGGCTTTGCATGCATATCGCTTGGCGTTTATCCATCCGGCGACCCAGGCGCCTCTGATTTTTGAGGCGCCCGTGCCGCCTGACATACAACAAGCACTTGCACATTGGGGGCTGCGCTACAATTTCAGCTAAATCACGCGCCCCGCAGGGTGCGGCCACCGCGGCCAACGTGGGTGGGAGCCAGGTGGCGAAACTGCTGTTCTGCAACCCACCGTTTTTTGCCTCAATTGCCCATGCGTTTCGTGTTGTTGTACACGGCACGCTTTTTCCCGGAATCACTGCACCATGAACTCGGTGGATGCCAAACGGGTCTTAGAAACCGCACTTATTTGCGCCCCCCAACCTTTGGCAGTGCGCGATATGCGCACGCTTTTCAACGATGCCTTGGGTTCTGACACCATCAAGCTTCTCCTGCAAGAACTGCAACTTGAATGGACGCAGCGCGGGGTGGAGTTGGTGCAAGTGGCCTCAGGTTGGCGCTTTCAAAGCCGCCCCGAAATGCGCGAATTTCTTGACCGCCTGCACCCTGAAAAGCCCCCACGCTATTCCCGAGCCACCATGGAAACCTTGGCCATCATTGCCTATCGCCAGCCGGTGACCCGGGGTGACATCGAGGATATAAGGGGCGTTACGGTCAATAGCCTGACCATTAAACAGCTTGAAGACCGTGGCTGGGTTGAGGTCATTGGCCACCGTGAAACCGTCGGCCGTCCTGCACTCTTTGCTACAACGCGCCAGTTTTTGGACGATTTAGGCTTGGCATCGCTGGATCAGCTCCCTGTGCTGGCAGAGCCCGTAAGTAGCACCAGCGCTCTTGACACCATGTTGGCTGGCGCCCAGCAGCCCCTCGAGCATCTGAGCGATGACGCATCAGGCACCCTGGCATTAGCCCCTGAAGCGCTTCCCGCAGACATTACCGATCTTTTTGCACAAAACCCAGCTGCCCCCGTATCGTTGCCAACGGAAGCTGTTGTTGACAACACCTTGGCTGAAACAGATGGCAGCCATTCCCCACACAACGCGTCTGATACCGACATAAGCAATCCATGAACGAATCCCATACCGATCCATCCTCCCAAGATCCCTCTTCAGCGCATGCACAGGGAACAAAACCAGACGCTCCCCAAGGGCCGGTTGAGGCGGCTGTTGCGGGGTCTCAACACCAAGTCATGCACTCAGAGGGCGGCGCACGCCCACCGCGCCACAAAAAACCGCGTTATGGAGCACCAGGTGGAGGCCAAAGCCTTGCACGCCCTGCTTTGCAGGTTGACGGTTTTGCTTTTCAGGATGTTGTGTCCGGCAAATTCGACGAAGAAGAAGCCACTGCGGAGCCTTTGCCTGTCAAGCGTGTACTTCTGCCACAGGTCGAAACCCCCAAGCTCCACAAAGTGTTGGCTCAGGCAGGTTTGGGTTCTCGCTTGGAGATGGAGCAGCTGATTCTTGAGGGGCGTATTTCCGTCAACAACGAGCCCGCTCACATTGGTCAACGCATCCAGTATGGCGACCAAGTTAAGGTCAACGGCAAGCCCATCCGCTACCGCATTGACCCACCACCTGCCCGCGTCATCGCTTATCACAAGCCTGTAGGCGAGGTGGTGACCCACGACGATCCACAAAATCGGCCTACGGTTTTTCGCAAACTGCCACGCTTGCAACAGGGCAAATGGCAGTCGGTGGGCCGGCTTGATCTGAACACCGAGGGCTTGCTGCTGTTCACCAACTCGGGTGAACTGGCCAACAAACTCATGCACCCTCGGTTTGGACTGGAACGCGAATATGCCGTGCGTGTGCTGGGCGCACTTAGCAATGAAGAAAAACAAAAGCTGCTGGATGGTGTCCGTCTTGAGGACGGTATGGCAGCCTTTGGCTCGATAGAGGAGGGCGGCGGCGAAGGCTCCAACTGCTGGTACCGAGTGACGATTTCTGAAGGGCGTAACCGGGAGGTGCGCCGCATGCTGGAGTCTGTAGGGCACGCAGTCAGTCGTTTGATTCGCATTCGTTACGGCGCCATGCTTTTGCCGCGCGGTCTCAAACGCGGTGCATGGTTAGAACTGGACGAGGGCGACATTCGCGCTTTGGTACGCGCCGCTAGCGGCCCCAAGACAGAAGGTGCCACACCTGAGCAAGGCTTTGCGCAACGTGACCGAGGTGGCAAGTCTTCAAGCCCCCGTAATGCTCCTCGTGCTGGCGGGCCCCGAGGTGACAGGCCGCAAGGTATTTTTGGCAAGCCTTCAAAGCCCAAATCTCGAGGTGATAGAGACGGCGCTATGGGTGACCGTGATCGCAGCGGTGCTCAACCCGATCCCATGAAAACTTCTGTGGGCTACATCGGCTCTGACAGCCTGTCTCGTTACCGCCAGGAAAAGCGCCGCCCCTCCGCTGGGGGTAACCGTCGCAGCAAACGTTAAGGAATATGCAGATGTTCCTTTAAACCTCGCACTGACTTTTTACACAGTTAGAATGCTGGGTTTTGTCCAGTGTGGCAAAAGAAGCACTATTTACTATCGCAGGAAATCAAAAAATGGCTATCGAACGCACCCTCTCCATCATCAAACCCGACGCAGTGGCTAAGAACGTCATTGGTCAAATCTACGCCCGTTTTGAGGCTGCTGGCCTTAAAGTTGTAGCCGCACGCATGGTGCACCTGTCGCGCCTGGAAGCCGAGCAGTTTTACGGTGTGCACCGCGAACGTCCTTTCTTCAAGGACTTGGTGGACTTCATGGTGTCTGGCCCCGTCATGATCCAAGCCTTGGAAGGCGAAAATGCCATCCTGAAGAACCGTGATTTGATGGGTGCCACCGATCCTAAGAAGGCAGCTCCAGGCACCATCCGCGCTGATTTCGCTGACAGCATTGATGCCAACGCAGTTCACGGCTCTGATGCTGCTGAAACCGCTCAGGCCGAAATCGCTTTCTTCTTCTCTGGCCTCAACATCTACTCCCGCTAAAACGGTTGCCCTTGCCACTTAAAGTTGCAAGGGCAGTTTAAGCAAGCAGCGCGTTCGTTGTAACCATGACCAATCTCTTGGAGTTTGATCTCGACGGCCTCGCTGCGTTTTGTGAAAAGCTGGGTGAAAAGCGTTTTCGCGCCACCCAGTTGTTCCGTTGGATACACCAGCGGGGCGCGTTTGATTTTGATGCAATGAGCGACTTGGCGCGCTCATTGCGCGACAAGCTCAAAACTTGTTCGCACATCAGCGCATTGCCAGTGGTCAGCGAGCATGTCTCTGCTGACGGCACAGTCAAATGGTTGTTTGACGTGGGTGATGGCAATGCAGTTGAAACGGTTTTTATTCCTGAAGATGACCGGGGTACCCTGTGCATTTCCTCGCAGGCAGGTTGTGCTGTGGGTTGCCGTTTTTGCTCAACGGGGCATCAGGGTTTTAGTCGCAACCTTACTACCGGCGAAATCATTGCCCAGCTGTGGTTTGCAGAGCACGCGCTGCGCAAGCGCCTCGGCACCACTGAACGGGTTATTTCTAATGTCGTGATGATGGGTATGGGTGAGCCATTGCAGAACTATTCTGCTTTGGTGCCCGCGCTACGCACTATGCTGGATGACCATGCCTATGGTCTTTCTCGCCGGCGCGTGACGGTTTCAACATCGGGTGTGGTTCCCATGATGGATCGTTTAGCGCAGGACTGTCCCGTAGCGTTAGCAGTGTCCCTGCATGCCCCCAACGACGATTTGCGTAGCAACTTGGTGCCTTTGAACCTCAAGTACCCATTAGATGAATTACTGGCTGCCTGCCGTCGCTACTTGGCCCATGCGCCTAGGGACTTCATTACTTTTGAGTACTGCATGCTCGACGGCATCAATGACCAGCCCGAGCACGCTGCGCAGTTGATTGCTTTCGTTCGGGCCTCTCACGGTCATGAAGGTATTCGGTGCAAGTTCAACCTCATACCGTTCAATCCATTTCCTGCATCGGGTTTGCTCCGATCGCCGCAAGCACGTGTCATCGCGTTTGCCAAAATCTTGATGGATGCTGGCATCATTACTACCGTTCGCAAAACGCGAGGCGATGACATTGACGCTGCGTGCGGTCAGTTGGCGGGTGATGTCAAGGATCGCACACATGCCGCCGAACGCATGGCAAAGCAGCGCACAATTGTCCTGAAACCGATACGTTAAATATTCCAACACCAAGGAGGTCGTACATGATGGGACTGGCTGTTTTTTCGCGATGTGTCCGCCATGGGCTTGTGTGGCTGACAGTGCTTTGTGGCGTTGCAACCGTTACCGGATGCGCCACCAACGCTGAAACATCCGTATCAGACACCAGCACTAACATCGTGACGCCTTCTGATGAGTCGGACGCTAGGCGTCGTGCTCGTATACGACTTGAGTTGGCCTCCAACTATTTTGATTCTGGTCAAACAGCTGTGGCGCTTGATGAGGTCAAGCAAGCGCTGGCAACTGACCCAACGTTTTCGGATGCATACAACCTGCGCGGTCTCATCTATTTGCGCTTGAATGATTTTCCTCAAGCAGAAGACAATTTCAAACGAGCTTTGGCTCTCAGAGTCAATGATCCCAATCTTCTGCACAACTATGGTTGGTTGCAGTGCCAGCAGCGGAGATTTGCCGAGGCAGACCAAAGCTTCAATCGTGCCTTGGCTGACCGAGCATACGCGGCAAGAGCCAAGACTTTGATGGCAAAGGGTTTGTGCCAATCTACTGCTGGGCAATTCACAGAAGCGGAGCAAACCCTGCTCAAGTCCTATGAGCTAGATGCAGGCAATCCTGTCGTTGCGTATCACATTGCATCGCTTTTGTTGCGAAGGCAAGAGCTTACGCGTGCGCAGTTTTATGTACGTCGCTTAAACAACAGCGACTATGCCAATGCGGAATCTCTTTGGCTTGGTATCAAAATAGAAAAAGCCTTGGCTGATACTGTTGCAATGAGGCAGTTAGCTGATCAGCTGCGCAAGCGTTTCCCTGAGTCACGAGAGTTGGCTTCTTACCAGCGCGGAGCGTTTGATGAGTGATTCCACCCAAGATCAGCCAGGGGTGCTGCATACAGAAGCCATAGTCAATGTCACTGCTGGAGGGGCTCTCCGACAGGCGCGACAGGCAGCAGGGCTTCATATTGCGGCTTTGGCTGTGTCATTGAAGGTTCCTGTGTCGCGCCTGGAGGCGTTGGAGTCGGACAATTATGTAGCTTTGCCCGATATGGTTTTTGCTCGGGCATTGGCTTGCAGTGTTTGTAGAGCTTTGAAGCTAGATCAAGGCCCTATCTTGGCTTTGTTACCGCAATCAAAAAGTCCAAGGCTCGTAGGTGATCAAGTGGGTTTGAATGCTCCTATTCAGTCCCACAAAAACAAGGTCAGCGGTCATCCAGTGCCATCATCTTCTTTGTCTTGGCCTTTGCTTTTGGCCGTTGCGTTTTTATGTGGTGGTGCTTTACTGCTTTGGATGCTGCCCTCAGATTTTGATTGGCGTGCCTATGTGCCCAAACCATCGACGATATCTGCTGACTCCACAGTGGCTCCCACATCTGCATCCAGTGGGCAAGTGACCCAGGTTCCCGCTGAATCCGAAAGTCCTATTGAGCCTATTTTGGTGCCATCTACGCCGGTTGCGTCTGAAGCGGGGGGCGACTCTCCCATTGCGATCGCTTCAGCACCAGTTGTAACTGAACCTGCTACTGCTGAGCCCGCCTTACCCCAGGGTATTTTGCAATTCAAGGCGCGTGGCGAATCGTGGGTTCAAGTTCGTGATGCCAAAGGGGTTGTAGTTCTCCAGCGCAATCTCCAGGTAGGTGAAGTGGCGGCGGTTTCAGGAGCGCTACCTCTGTCTGTGGTGGTGGGACGCGCCGACGTCACCGACGTTGTTTTGCGTGACAAACCTTTTGATTTGACTCCAATTGCCAAAGACAATGTGGCGCGTTTCGAGGTGAAACCTTGAGTACAACTATGCCCAACCAGCCTATTCCGATTGCACGTCCAGTGGTGCGCAACACCCGTCAGGCCCGTGTGGTCTGGGGTGATCGCATAGTGACTGTCGGCGGTGGCGCTCCTGTGCGTATTCAATCTATGACGAATACCGACACTGAAGACGCAGTCGGGACTGCTATTCAGGTACGACAGTTGGCTCAAGCCGGTTCAGAGTTCGTTCGCATCACTGTCAATACGCCTGAGGCGGCTGCAGCCGTGCCTTACATCCGCGAACAACTGGATCGAATGGGTGAGACAGTCCCTTTAGTCGGTGACTTTCACTACAACGGGCATCGGCTTTTAACTGATTTCCCAGATTGTGCTCAGGCTCTTTCTAAGTATCGAATCAACCCTGGCAATGTGGGCAAGGGCGATAAGCGCGACAAGCAGTTTGCTTTGATGATTGAGGCCGCAGCCAAATGGAACAAGTGTGTACGGATTGGTGTGAATTGGGGCAGCCTTGACCAAGAGTTATTGGCCCATTTAATGGATGTCAATGCTTCACGAGCGCCAGCATGGGATTCCCGCCAGGTCATGTACGAGGCACTCATCAGTTCTGCAATCGAGTCTGCACAACGTGCCGAAGAATTGGGCCTGGACGGCTCGCAAATCATTTTGTCATGCAAGGTCAGCGGTGTTCAGGATTTGATATCCGTCTACCGTGAATTAGCCAAGCGCTGTGATTACGCGTTGCACTTGGGTCTTACAGAAGCGGGTATGGGAACCAAGGGCACGGTTGCTTCTGCAACTGCTTTGGCAGTACTGCTTCAAGAGGGTATAGGCGATACCATTAGGGTCTCTTTGACTCCTCAACCCGGCGAGGCGCGTACACAAGAAGTCGTGGTGGCTGCAGAAATTCTGCAGTCATTAGGTTTGAGAATGTTTGTACCCAGTGTGACAGCTTGCCCCGGATGTGGCCGTACCACTAGTACTACTTTCCAGGAATTAGCTAAGCAAATTGACGATTTTTTGCGCGCACAAATGCCACTATGGCGCGTGCGCTACCCCGGTGTTGAAGCGATCAAGGTCGCTGTCATGGGCTGCATCGTCAATGGACCCGGTGAGAGTAAGCATGCGGACATCGGTATCAGTTTGCCCGGTACAGGTGAAGCGCCTGCGGCCCCTGTATTTATTGATGGAGAAAAAGCGCTGACCCTTCGCGGCGACAATATTGCCCAAGAGTTCCAAGTTTTGGTCGAGTCCTATATTGCCAAGCGCTTCGGCTCACACCAACCTATCTCGACAGACTCTGTTGATGCCTGATCAATGCAGCGGCCAAGGCCGACCTGTAACTGTTAACCCAATGTCTTTAGAAAACACCGTCACTAATTCCGTATCGGGCAAAAATAACAAGCTACATGCTGTCAAAGGCATGAATGACATCCTTCCGGTAAGCTCGTATCAATGGGAGCACTTGGAGGGCGTCGTTCGTTCGCTGATGAACCGATATTGCTACCGCAACATCAGAACACCTATTGTTGAGCACACTGCATTGTTTGTGCGTGGCTTAGGTGAGGTCACTGACATTGTCGAAAAAGAGATGTACTCTTTTGAAGACCGTCTGAACGGTGAGCAGCTGACACTGCGCCCTGAGGCTACAGCAGGTGTTGTCCGCGCAGTGGTTGAGCACTCCTTGCTCCATGATGGTGGCAAGCGCTTGTATTACATGGGTCCAATGTTCCGCCACGAGCGTCCACAGCGAGGGCGTTATCGTCAATTTCATCAAATTGGCGCTGAGTCATTGGGCTTTGCAGGGCCAGAGGCAGATGCTGAGCTGATTTTGTTGGCACATCGTTTGTGGCAAGAGTTAGGCTTACATGATGTGCAGTTACAGATCAACAGCTTGGGCCAGCCGCTGGAGCGCAAAACCCATCGTGCAAAACTGATCGCTTATTTTGAAGAGCACAAAGACACTTTGGATGAAGACGCTCTGCGAAGGCTTTACACCAACCCGCTGCGTATTTTGGACACCAAAAACCCCGCAATGCAGTCACTGGTGCAGTCTGCTCCGCGCTTGATTGACTGCCTTGGTTCCGAGTCGCTTGCCCATCTTGAAGCCGTCAAGCGAATTCTTGATGCCAATGGAGTGGCCTATGTGTTAAATCCAAGGCTGGTCAGGGGGATGGATTATTACAACCTCACTGTATTTGAATTTGTTACAGATCGTTTGGGTTCGCAAGGGACCATTTGCGGCGGTGGCCGTTATGACTATTTGGTGGAACAAATTGGCGGCAAACCTGCTCCAGCGGTAGGCTGGGCTCTGGGTGTTGAGCGAGTTCTGGAGTTGCTCCAAGAGCAAAGCGATATTGCAGCTGCCCCAGCGCCTGACGTCTACGCGGTGATTCCTTCTACCGATTCTTTGCCTGTTGCCACTAAAGTATTGGAACAGTTGCGGGCCAATAACATCAGTGTGCAAATGCACTGTGCTTCAGATGCCATGGGGACAATGGCGAGCATGAAGTCTCAGTTTAAGAAAGCGGATTCGAGCGGTGCTCGTTTTGCTTTTGTCTTCGGCGAAGACGAGTTAGCCCGTGGTGCCGTAACCATCAAATCCTTGCGTGATGGTACAGGCGCACAGCATGAACAATCTCTAGGCGCTCTATCCGTTTGGGTGCAGAGCCTACAATCTCCACAGAACAACTGAAACAAGTCATGGCCAGTCCTCTCGATCTTCAAGAACAAGAACAACTCGATCAAATCAAGCACTTCTGGAGCAAGTGGGGTGGTTTGATCAGTACTCTCCTAATCGTAGTTTTTGGTGCTATAGCAGCCTGGAATGGTTACCAGTACTGGCAAAACCGACAAAGTACGCAAGCAGCGATCCTGTTTGACACTTTAGAGTCAGCAATTCAGTCTGGAGACATGCCCCGAATTGACCAAGCTTTTGAAGATTTACGGCAAAAATATGGTTCTACCACTTTGGCGGCCCAAGCAGGTCTTTTGGTTGGTAAGGCGCGTATAGATCGCGCAGATACCGAAGGTGCAAAAAAATCTTTGCAATGGGTTGCAGACCATGCATCTGACGACGGTCTCAAAGCGCTTGCAAGGCTTCGTTTGGCATCGGTGCTTATGAATGAGAAGCTATTTGATCAGGCGTTGGCACAGCTGTCTCAAAATTTCCCGCCAGATTTTGATGCGGTTGCAGCAGACCGTAAGGGCGATATTTTTGTGTTGCAAGAAAAGCGCACAGAAGCCATTGAACAGTACACGATCGCCTATCAAGCACTCAACGATACGCTGGAATACCGTCGCCTTGTGGAGGTCAAACTCAATGCCCTTGGCGTTCACCCTGAACCTTTGTCTAGCAGCGTAAGCAAGGACGCAAAGCTGTGATGCACTATTGGATTCGTTGTGCGTTGATATGTTCGTCAATGGCTATTGTTGGATGCTCCTTTTTTGGGGGCGGCAAGTCTCAACAAGTTCCTGCTGAATTGGGTTCTAACCCTGGCCTGCTTGGTGTGCGGCAAGTCTGGACAACAGCTGTAGGGTCTATTAACGGTCTTCAACTTGACCCATATGTGCAAGAAGATACTGTGACTTTTGCGTCAGTAGAAGGGACAGTCTCCGTTGTGAACGCTCGTACAGGCAGTGTTGTTTGGCGTGCTGAACTCAAAGAGCCATTGAGCGTCGGTGTTGGTGGTAGTGGGACGTTGCGTTCTGTGGTTTCAAGAGATGGCCAGTTAATTTTGATTGACGATGGTCGGGAACTTTGGCGTCAGCGCTTGCCTGCGCAGACATTTACTGCACCTTTGGTTGCCGGTGGTCGTGTTTTTGTCCTGACCGCTGATCGTTCAATTCACGCTTTCGACGCCCAGACTGGGCAACGTCTATGGGTGAGACAGCGTCAGGGTGAGGCTCTTGTATTACGTCAAGCGGGTGTCTTAACGCCAATGGGTAATACCTTGCTAGCTGGTCTTGGTGGAAGGTTGTCGGGCTTAAATCCTGATAACGGTAGTACCCGCTGGGAGATTCCGATTGCCAATCCCAGAGGTGCTAACGATATTGATCGGCTGGTCGAGTTAACTGGGCCTGCAAATCGTGCAGGTGATAGTGTTTGTGTGAGAGCGTTCCCGGCTTCGTTGGCTTGTACCGATGCGGTTCGCGGGGTATTGGTGTGGGCTATACCCGCGACGGGTGCTGAAGGTATTCATGGAGATGCTGAGCATGTTTTTGCGTCAGAAGCCAATGGAACTGTTATGGCGCTTAGTCGCGCTGATGGCGGTAAGCTTTGGTCCAGTGATGTTCTGAAATTCCGGCGCTTGACTTCACCCCTGCTTCTTGGGCGATCTGTGGTTTTAGCTGATCAGTCTGGCGCAGTTCATATGCTTTCTCGAGCTGACGGAACGGTTCTGGACCGGGCCGTAACTGACAGTTCAGGTGTGACTATTCGACCGGTAGCTGCAGCAGGAACCTTGGTTGTGATTTCTCGCAACGGTAATGTGTACGGCTTTCGTCCACAATAAAAGTGAGCACATGAAGCCAGTTATTGCCCTTGTCGGGCGCCCCAATGTGGGCAAATCAACCCTGTTCAATAGGCTCACTAAATCTCGAGATGCTATCGTTGCAGACTTTGCTGGTTTAACAAGAGATCGACACTACGGAAACGGAAAGCAAGGCCGCTACGAGTACATCGTGATTGATACAGGTGGGTTTGAACCTGATGCAACCTCTGGCATTTACAAGGAGATGGCTAAGCAGACCCAACAGGCGGTGGCCGAAGCGGATGTGGTGTTTTTCCTGGTTGATGCCCGTGCTGGCGTTTCGGCTCAGGATCACGACATTGCCCAGTACTTACGCCGCCTTGCCAAGCCCTGCGTACTGGTGGCTAATAAAGCTGAAGGAATGCTCCAGGGTGTTCAGTTAGGTGAGTTCTATGAGCTGGGTTTGGGCGAAGTGTTGCCTGTTTCTGCTGCACACGGCCAAGGTATACGTGGTCTTGTTGAGCACGCCCTTGACCCTCTTCACTTAATCACAAACGATGACGCTGACTCGGTTTCTGAGGAGTCTCGTGCTATCCGATTGGCAGTCGTAGGGCGTCCTAATGTGGGCAAATCGACTTTGATCAACACTTGGTTGGGTGAGGAGCGTTTGGTCGCATTTGACATGCCTGGCACAACGCGCGATGCCATCATGGTTCCTCTTGAGCGCAACGGGCAAAAATTTGAGCTAATTGACACAGCGGGCCTTAGGCGCAAAGGTAAGGTTTTCGAAGCCATAGAGAAGTTTTCAGTCGTAAAGACTTTGCAGGCCATTGAATCTGCAAACGTTGCGCTTTTGCTGTTGGATGCGACGCAAGGGGTCACAGATCAAGATGCACACATTGCCGGCTACATTTTAGAAACTGGTCGTGCAGTTGTTATCGCCATCAACAAGTGGGACGCCGTAGATGCTTATCAACGTCAAATGTTGGAGCGATCCATTGAGGCACGTTTAAGCTTCCTAAAGTTTGCTCCTTTGCACTACATCTCTGCCAGTAAGCGTCAAGGTTTGGGGCCAGTGTGGTCATCCATTGTCCAAGCGCACCAGTCTGCGACTTGCAAAATGTCTACCCCTGTACTAACGCGGCTCTTGCTTGAAGCCGTGCAGTTTCAAAGCCCTCAGCGCTCAGGCATGTTCCGTCCTAAACTGCGCTATGCCCACCAGGGTGGCATGAATCCTCCGGTCATTGTCATACACGGTAATTCGCTAGAACACGTTTCTGAGGCTTACAAGCGTTTCTTGGAGGGACGTTTTCGCAAAGAATTTAATTTAGTGGGAACCCCGTTGCGTATTGAGATGAAGACGTCCAAAAACCCGTTTACATCCAACGGAGACTCTTGACCCCTGAACACTCCGGCTATTCCCCTTCCAAGCAAGAATTTTGTTCTTGTGTGGTAAGGTGCCTCATCTTATAACTACATCTTCTGAACACGGAGAATATCGTGAGCAATAAAGGCCAACTCTTACAAGATCCTTTCCTCAACGCCCTGCGTCGTGAGCATGTGCCTGTATCTATTTATCTGGTCAATGGCATCAAGCTCCAAGGCCAGATTGAATCGTTTGATCAATATGTTGTGTTACTTCGTAACACGGTTACACAAATGGTCTACAAGCACGCCATCTCTACAATCGTGCCTGGCAGAGCAGTCAATTTTTCAACATCCGACACAACAGATGTTGCTACTGGCGCAGCTTGATACCTCTAACTATCTCTTCCAAGTTTGAGTCCTGATAACAAAACGATCCACCATGCGACGCCCGTGCTTTTGGTGGGTGTGGATTTTGGATCAAAATACTTTGATGCCCAACTACAAGAGTTGGGTTTATTGGCCCAGACTGCTGGTATGAACCCAGTCGCACGTTTGACATGTAAGCGCAAGGCCCCTGATGCAGCATTGTTCGTAGGTTCCGGAAAAGCTGATGAACTGCGTGAATTGGCTTTGCTGCATGGTGCTGAAGAAGTTTTGTTTGATCAAGCACTAAGTCCAGCACAGCAGCGCAACCTTGAGCGATGCTTGGGGTTGCCTGTGAATGATCGCACTCTGCTCATTTTGGAGATATTTGCACAACGTGCAAGAAGCCACGAGGGCAAGTTGCAGGTTGAATTGGCTCGCTTGCAATATCTGAGCACGCGCTTGGTACGACGCTGGTCTCATCTCGAGCGACAACGGGGTGGTATCGGTGCCAGGGGCGGGCCAGGCGAAACGCAGATTGAGTTGGACAAGCGCATGATCGGAGATGCGACCCAGCGCACGCGTGAGCGGTTAGTCAAGCTCAAACGTCAGAGGGCAACACAACGTCGTCGGCGCGAGCGCAATGACACTTTTAACGTTTCTTTGGTCGGCTACACCAATGCGGGTAAGAGTTCATTGTTCAATGCGTTGGTCAAAGCGCGTGCGTACGCTGCAGATCAACTTTTTGCAACCTTGGACACTACAACTCGACAGCTTTACCTCCACGAGGCGCAATCTTCCATTTCACTTTCAGATACGGTGGGTTTTATTCGCGATCTGCCCCATGGTTTGGTTGATGCTTTTCAGGCAACTTTGCAAGAAGCGATTGATGCGGATTTGTTGCTGCATGTTGTTGATTTTTCGAATTCAGGCTTTCCGGAACAAATTGAGCAAGTGCAGTCTGTTTTAAAGGAAATTGGTGCAGACCACATTCCTCAGCTCCTGATCTTCAACAAGCTTGATGCGCTTGAAGCTGAAAATCGCCCCCATGCAAGCAGTGGCACTTACGATTTGCGGGGGCATCGAGTGACCACTCTTTATGTCAGTGCACAAACTGGTGAAGGTCTCGGGCAGTTAAGGTCGTTGCTTTCCGCGGCTGTAATCAAGCATCTGGATCGTGCTATGTCCCCAGTCAGTGAGGATGAATTGTCTCTGAGCCCATCTGTTTTGGGCACAATCCCCGCAGCACCTTTGATTTGATATCACGAGAGATTTTGCGCATGATTTTTCAGCATCGACTAGGCAACCTCGCCTCCCTTCTCAACCGTGTCAAGGGGATGTTCAACCTCAACGATCCTCGATGGGGACGAGGTGATGAGGGTAAGTCAGACGACTCAAATGGGCCACCAAACCCTGAGCGTCCGAACGGCTCCAGTGGTTCCAATGACGGTTCTCGAAATCGTAACCCTCAGCCTGGTGGTCAGCCCCCAGATCTTGACGAGCTTTGGCGTGACTTAAACCGTAAGCTGAGCGGAATCTTTGGCGCTGGGGGTGGCAATGGTGGTGGTTCATCTGGCGGGGGCTTCCAGCCTGATATGAAGAGCGCAGGTGTTGGTGTAAGTCTAATATTGGGTGTCGTTTTTATCGTATGGTTAGGAACGGGTATTTTTATTGTTCGCGAGGGTGAACAGGGGGTTGTCACCCAATTTGGCAAATACAAAACTACTGTTGGCGCAGGTTTTAATTGGCGTTTGCCTTACCCGATTGAGCGTCATGAGTTGGTTTTGGTTACCCAAATTCGTTCAACCGATGTTGGTCGGGACAGTGTGATCAAAAGCACTGGGTTGCGTGAGTCAGCGATGCTGACTGAAGATGAAAACATTGTTGAAATTAAATTCGCAGTTCAGTACCGTCTCAATGATGCACGTGCATGGTTGTTTGAAAGCAGCGATCCTGACAGAGCTGTAGTGCAAGCTGCAGAGTCTGCAGTGCGAGAGGTTGTTGGGCGCATGAAGATGGATAGCGCACTTGCCGAGGAGCGTGACCAAATTGCACCGCGTGTACGAACCTTGATGCAAACAATTTTGGATCGATACAAAGTGGGTGTCGAGGTCGTTGGTATCAATTTGCAGCAAGGTGGTGTTCGACCACCTGAGCAGGTTCAATCTGCATTTGATGATGTTTTAAAAGCTGGTCAAGAGCGTGAGCGCGCCAAAAATGATGCCGAGGCTTACGCTAACGACGTTATTCCCCGTGCGGTAGGTTCTGCGTCTCGTTTGAAAGAAGAAGCTGATGCTTACAAGGCAAAGATCGTTGCACAAGCACAGGGCGATGCACAGAGGTTTGCTTCTCTGCTGTCCGAATACCAAAAAGCCCCCGCTGTAACACGTGATCGTTTGTATCTGGATGCAATGCAGCAGGTGTACTCTAGCGTAACCAAGGTACTTGTCGAGTCGCGTCAAGGGAGCAATTTGTTGTACATGCCCCTTGATAAACTTTTGCAAGGGGGCGCGATATCGGGCGGCGGTGTCGTCCCTGATGTGGGCGCATCCACTACGGTTCCTAGTGCGGTACCTTCAGCTCCGCCTGCCATTGACCCCCGTACTCGCGACGTCAATCGTTCGCGTGATCGTGAATCTCGCTAGGAGTCTTTCGTGAATAGAGTCGGTTTTGCTATTTCTACGGTTCTGGTGGCACTTGCTTTGGCCAGCTCCATGCTGTTTGTGGTTGATCAAAGAAAATTTGGTGTTGTATATGCATTTGGCCAGATCAAAAGTGTTATCACTGAGCCTGGCTTGAACTTCAAGTTGCCACCTCCTTTCCAAAATGTCTCATATCTAGACAAAAGGTTGCTTACGCTTGACCCTGATGGTTCGGATACAGAGCCGGTGTTGACAGCAGAGAAGCAGCGGGTGGTGATTGACTGGTATGTTCGCTGGCGCATCTCCGAGCCTTCAGAGTACATCCGTAATGTTGGACTGGACGAGAGGGCGGGTGCTAACCAGCTCAATCGTGTAGTTCGTAATGCATTTCAAGAAGAAATCAACAAGCGCACGGTCAAAGAGCTTCTGTCTGTGAAGCGAGAGGATTTAATGGCTGACGTTAAGCGTCAAGTACTGGAGGCTGTGCGTGGTGCCAAGCCTTGGGGCATCGATGTTGTAGATGTTCGCATTACCCGTGTGGACTACGTTGAAGCTATCACGGAATCTGTTTACAGACGCATGGAAGCCGAACGCAAACGTGTGGCCAATGAACTGCGTTCAACCGGTGGTGCAGAAGGGGAGAAAATCAGAGCTGATGCTGATAAGCAAAGGGAAATTACTATAGCCAATGCGTATCGTGATGCGCAAAGAGTTAAGGGTGAAGGCGATGCGGAAGCTGCTCGTATTTATGCAGATGCTTTTAGCAGAGACCCACAGTTCGCTCAGTTTTATCGAAGTCTAGATGCCTACAAGAGCAGCTTTAGTAAGAAAAGCGATGTTATGGTGATTGACCCCTCCTCGTCTGAGTTTTTCAGAGTTTTTAGAGGTAATTCGTCTTCAATCAATCCAGGTGCTACTAAAAAGTAGTCGCACCCAGTACAAGACGTCAAGCTGTCATTGGTGTTAAGTCCTTGTTGCTCTTTTGTGCTGACATCGACAATCAGTGTTGTCTGTCTGAGCCTTTCACAAACAGGCAAAGGCCTTTGCAATCCAAATCGTTCTTGATTCTCTGTTGTTGCTGGTTTGTAGCGAGTTTCTAATGACAGAGCCTGTCAAGGCGGCTTTCATTTTTGCTGGGCTTCTTTAAAGATCTTGTCGCCCAGTAGAATCACCTTTTTAATAGTTGTATTTATTCATGTCTGCATGGGTTTTGCCGGATCACATTGCCGATGTTTTGCCTTCAGAGGCGAGGCATGTCGAGGGATTGCGGCGTTTTTTCCTTGATACAGCTCGGTCTTATGGCTACGAGCTTGTCATTCCACCGTTGATTGAACATCTTGACTCATTGCTAACGGGCACTGGGGGAGCGTTAGATTTACAAACTTTTAAATTGGTCGATCAACTCTCTGGTCGGTCGCTGGGTCTCCGTGCTGATACGACACCTCAAGTTGCTCGGATCGATGCACATCTTTTGAATCGTCAGTCGGTTGCACGACTTTGCTACTGTGGTCCTGTGTTGCACGCTGTACCTGATCATGCTCATGCAACACGTGAGCCGTTGCAGTTTGGCGCCGAGATATACGGTCACGAAGGTATTGATGCAAATTTGGAGATCATCGAGCTTGCGATGGAGTGTGCTGCACAGGCGTGCCCCTTGTCGCAAATGAATGTTGATTTAGCAGATATTCGAATTTTGGACGCTCTTTTGTCTCAAGAATCCCTTGATGATGATCGTCTTGCCGCAATTCATCTGTCACTTGCTGCTAAGGATGTGTCTGAGCTTGCAAAACTCACGCGCAGTTTCTCTGTTGTGGTCAGAAATGCCATCCTTGCTTTGCCCCAACTTTACGGTGATCAATCTGTCCTTCAAGATGCGCGTAAATTTTTGGGCGGTATTGGGGCCGCCAGTCATGCTTTGACTGAGCTTGAATGGTTGGGTTCCCAATTGTCAGGGGCTCAAGTGACTTTTGACCTTGCAGATTTGCGTGGGTATGCCTACTACAGCGGCTTACGTTTTGCTGTCTACGTTCCTGGTGCTTCTGATGCACTGGTGCGGGGAGGGCGTTACGACGCAGTGGGAGCTGTGTTTGGTCGTAACAGGCCTGCTGCTGGTTTCAGCCTTGATGTCAAACAGGCGGCAACTTTATTGCCTATTCTGCCTTCGCCGTCTGCAGTCTTGGCACCGTTTGATGATTCGCCACAGTTGAAATCAGCGATCGCGCTTTTGCGCAAAAAAGGTTACGTGGTCATCCAGTCCTTGCAGGATCAATGCAACAAGTTTGACGGCTTTTGCTGTGATCAAGAGTTAGTGCAGGTCGATGGTCAATGGATTGTCTGTGCACGCAGTGAAACACTATCCCATTAAATTTGAAAATTAGGCGCGAGATGAAAGCAAGCAAAGGTCGTAACGTAGTTGTGGTTGGTACCCAATGGGGTGATGAAGGCAAGGGTAAGCTGGTTGATTGGTTAACTGAGACCGCTGACGGAGTAGTTCGTTTTCAGGGAGGGCACAACGCGGGTCACACTTTGGTCATCAGTGGCGTAAAAACTGCTCTTCACCTTATCCCAAGTGGAATCATGCGCCCAGGAGTCAAGTGCTACATTGGAAATGGTGTTGTACTCTCTGTCTCAAAACTCTTAGAAGAGATTGCCGGTCTCGAAAAAGCTGGCGTAGAAGTAAAGTCGCGCTTACGTATCAGTGAGGCTTGCCCTCTCATCTTGCCTTTTCATGTGGCTTTGGATGTTGCGAGAGAAGTTGCGAGGGAGCAAGGCATTGGTGAAAAGATTGGCACTACCGGTAGAGGTATAGGCCCTGCCTACGAAGACAAAATTGCGCGTCGTGCTTTGCGCGTACAGGATCTCAAGTACCCAGAACGTTTTGCCACCAAGTTAGCAGATTTGTTGGATCTACATAACCATGTTTTGACGTCTTACTTGAAGACAGAGTCGCTTGCCTTGGGTGAATCGCTAGCCAAGTATGTCAAAAATGGACAGGTAATGTTTGATGCTGTCTACAGCGAGGCTATGGCCCAGGCGGAAATCCTTAGGCCCATGATGGCAGATGTATCACGTGAACTGAACGAAGCACATGCCAATGGGGCTAACCTTTTGTTTGAAGGCGCACAGGGAACGTTGTTGGATGTTGATCATGGAACATATCCCTTCGTTACTTCAAGTAATTGTGTTGCGGGTAATGCTTCGGCGGGGGCTGGTGTTGGCCCTGGTATGCTGCATTACGTGCTTGGTATCACCAAAGCTTACTGTACGCGTGTGGGTGGTGGTCCTTTCCCTACGGAACTGGATTGGCAGCAGCCAGGAACACCTGGTTACCACATGAGTACTGTTGGTGCAGAAAAAGGCGTCACTACTGGTCGCAGCCGTCGCTGTGGATGGTTCGATGCGGCTTTGCTCAAACGTAGTGCGCAAGTGAATGGTCTTTCTGGGTTGTGCATAACGAAGCTGGATGTTCTTGACGGTTTGACAGAATTGCAACTGTGTACTGGTTACCGTCTCGATGGAGAAGCGGTTGATCTGCTGCCTATGGGGGCGGACGACATATCGCGCTGCGTCCCTATCTATGAAGTACTGCCTGGTTGGACGGAATCTACTGTTGGCGTAACTAACTACGATCAATTGCCTGTTAATGCCAAGCGTTACTTGGAGCGTATCGAGCGAGTTGTTGGCGTGCCGATAGCAATGGTGTCTACAAGCCCGGATCGTGATCACACGATCGTTCTACAGCAGCCTTTTTCTGCGTAATTTTTGGCGGTCGCCTGGTCTCATCTTGTATTGGTATCATGTTCTTAGTTTTTCTGAGCTAACTTAAAACCCGATGTATACTGGCGGGCTTGGCTGATAGCTGCTGCGGCTTGTTCTGTAGTGGTAGTTAGTTGAGGGAGTTGTTGAAGGTAGTTTGCAAAAATTTCTTCAAAACTTTGACAGGTGGTTAAAA
>Ga0315907_10000330_pt1 | contig 68892 bp, 70 predicted proteins | sample LakEriMetagenome_3_FD_203525 | JGI IMG/M metagenome (GOLD analysis project Ga0315907, IMG submission 203525) | Freshwater fungal communities from buoy surface, Lake Erie, Ohio, United States - Buoy 12 MA123 | ecosystem: Environmental > Aquatic > Freshwater > Lake > Lake biofilm | place: USA... | reverse complement strand
GTTGCGGGGTGGGATTTCGGGGGTTGGTTGGTTTTGGAGGGGGTGGGAGTGGTTTTTTATGTGTTTTTTGGGGCCTACCGCAGGTTGGTATTTGTTTTATTGCTATTGTTTTTGTAGTTTTTTGTAGGCTAGTGTTTATGTTTAGGGTCGGTTGATGGGTTTAAGGGTGGAGGCCGGGTTTCGGCCCGGCGGCCGCCTCACTTTCTTTTGCTTCGCCAAAAGAAAGTAAGCAAAGAAAAGGCGACCCTACTGCCTGCGTCCCTGCGCTGCGCTTCGGGCAACCTGCGGTGCTCTCGGACGGGGTGTGCCGCAGAACTCACTACGCGCCAAGGCGCTGCGTTCAAACAACTGCGGCAAGTCAGTTGACGAAGCCTGTGTGCCCGTGGCACACAGGCCACCCCGCCCGGGAGCACCGCAGGTTGCCCCGGCGCCAAGCGCCGGGGTCGCAGGCAGTGGGGTCGCCTTTCTTTTGGGCACTTTTCTTTGGCGAAGCAAAGAAAAGTGCCTCGCCCGCCGGGGCGAGACCCGGCTCCCGCCCTCAACCAAACCCCCAACTCAAAAACAACCAACAACCACCATAAAAATCAAAGCACCCTCCCCAACGCCCCCTCCAACTGCTCCGTAGGCAACCTCTTAAACCCCGACCTCACAAACCGCTGTAACCTCCCCACCGCAAACGCCGTCAACACCGACGCCGCCACCTGCGCATCCGCCGTAGGCGTAGCACTGGCACCGCGCAGGCACAAGCGCAGCACCGACTCAATGCGGTCAAAAAAGTGGGTCATGCGCAGCTGCAAGCGCTCGTGTTCCATCACCAAAGCGTCGCCCAGCATCACCCGCGCCATGCCGGGGTTGCGTTCGGCAAATTGCAGCAACACCGACACAATGCGGGCCGCTTTGCGGGCACCGTCGGCCAGGGCCTCTTCAGGAGGGGCGTTCAGGGGCGGCACTTCACGGCCCGTGATTTGCTGCACCAGGGTAAAGACCGACTGCTCAATGAAATCAATCAGCCCCTCAAACATTTGCGCCTTGCTCGCAAAGTGGCGGTACAGCGCCGCCTCGCTGACTTCAAGGCGCGCAGCCAGGGCGGCTGTGGTGATGCGCTCTGCACCGGGCTGCTCCAGCATGTGCGCCAGGGCCTGCAAAATTTGCACGCGGCGCTCGCCGGGTTTGGGGCGTTTGGGGGTAGGCGCGGGGGTGCCCAGGCCATCGTCGTTGGTGGGGGTCATGGCAGTCATACAAGAGTGTGATGAACAAACCTTGTGCGGGAAGGCCCGCATGCCTTGTGGCTTACCAACACTTGCAGGCAATGCTGGTCAAGCACGGTTATGGGCCCTCGCATCACCGGTTGCAGGTTGCAACCGCAACGCAAAAGCCCTTGGCTTATTTAAAAGCATTCTGGCCATGGCCGTGCGTGGGTTAACCCGCACGGTGTAAGTACCCGCCCCGGCGGCAGGCCCTTGAGGCTATTGCTGCATGAAGTCGCGGGGCATGTCGCGCTCGGGGGCGGGCGGGCGGCGCGGGGTATCGGCCGCAAATACCAGCGTGACCAACAGCCCCCTGCCCTGGGCACCATCGGCCAGTTGCAGGTGGGCGTGGTGTACCTGGGCAATTTCTTGCGCAATGGCTAGGCCCAGGCCTGTGCCTTCACCGGGGGTGCCGGGCAGGCGGTAAAAACGCTCGGTAGCGCGGCTGCGTTCGGCCACCGGAATGCCAGGGCCGTTGTCTTCCACCTGCAAATAGGGGCATCCGGCATGGGGGCCTTGCGGCATGGCACCACAGCGCAGCGTGATCACGCCGCCAGCAGGCGTGTAATGGATGGCGTTGTCCACCACATTGGACAGCAGTTCGCGCAACAACCAGCCGTGGCCCATGACGCGGGCGGGCTCTGCCTCCAGGCCCAGATCAAGCCCTTTGGCGGAGGCAGCGTCCCAAAAGGTTTCGAGCATGGTTTCGCACAGCTCTTTCAAGTCCACCCTTTCGCTGGGTTGTGCGTCCAGGCTGCGGGCATCGGCACGCGACAAAGCCAGTAGCTGGTGGGCCAATTGCGAGGTGCGGCGGGTGGCATCGCGCAGTTTTTGGATTTGATCCACTCTCAAAGTAATAGCATTACCAGCTTGATTTTCTAAGGCATAAGCAGTATTTGATTCATTTTTTTGACCCAAGGCAGTGGGGCGCTGCATTTGTGCCGTCAGCGCCCATGCCTCCACCTGGGCCTGCAAGCCCGCCAAGGGGGTGCGCAGTTGGTGGGCCGCATCGGCCACAAAACGGCGCTGACCTTCGGCTTGGGCATTGACCAAGCCGAACAAGCGGTTGAGCGAACGCACCAGGGGGCGCACCTCAGTGGGCGATGCCGCTTCATCAATGGGGCGCAAGTCGCGGGGAGAGCGCCGCTCTACCGCCGCCGCCAAAGCCACCAAGGGAACAAATGCACGCGCCACAGCCCACCGTATCGCCCAGGCAGCAGCAGCCACCAGCAGCAAGTTGGGCAACAGCACGCGCACCAGCAGTTGCTGCCCCCAGTGCTGGCGCGGGTCTGAGCCATCGGCCAGCGCCAGCACCAATTCCCCGGCCTCTGACTTGCTGCGCTGCACAGCCACGCGATACGTCACCCCCATGTATTCGACGCTGTGGAATTCGGGCTGCGTGGTGGCGGGTACAAAGTCATGCAACCATTCAGAGCCAAACAGCAAAACACCATTGGCATCGCGCACGCTGTAGGCGGTAAAGTCCGTGTGGTTGCGCAAAAAATCTTCAATGGGCGGTGCCAGCAACAGCAGCGGCCCGCCGCCCGGGCCGGGGGGAGACGGCAACACAGAATCCGTCAGCGCGGGCAATAAGCGCTGCAAGCGCTGGTCGTGCTGGCCCGCTGCGACGTCGGCCGACTGGTAATCCAGCCACACACCTACCAGCGCCAAAACGCACAAAGGCAGCAGCAGCAACAGCAGCAAGCGGTTGCGCAAATCGCTGGTGAGGGACTTCAACACCGGACGCACCATATATACGCCCACTGCGCACCCGCCTTAAGCAGCGAGCAACTCCAAGCGGTAACCAAACCCGCGAATCGAGCGCAAGGCAATGCCATGCGGCTCCAGCTTGCCGCGCAAGCGCGAGACATACACCTCGACCGCATTGGGAGTGATTTCTTTGTCCCAACCCGTCAAGGCCTGCAAAAGCTTGTCTTTGCTTGCGGGCTTGGGGGCGTGGATCATCAAATACTCCAGCACCGTCCACTCGCGCGGACCCAGGTCTATCACCTGCTCTGCGCCAGCTACGTCCACCGTGGCGCGGCGGCCTGCGGTGTCCAGGTTCAAGGCCCCGAAGGTCAACACAGCGGTGTTGGCTGCTTGCGAGCGGCGCAACAAAGCCCGCAAGCGGGCCAGCAACTCAGGCAGCTCAAAGGGCTTGACCATGTAGTCATCGGCCCCGCCATCGAGCCCCTGCACCCGGTCGTGCAGGGCGTCGCGGGCCGTCAAAATCAGCACGGGCATAGAGGCGTTGCGCATTTCGGGCTTGCGCAGGCGGCGCGTCAGCTCCAGCCCGTCAATACCGGGCAGACCGATGTCAATGATGGCGGCATCAAATGCCTCGGTTTTCAAAACCTCTTCGGCACGCTCGCCGCTGCCCACCCAGTCCACGGCGTATCCGGCATCGGTCAAGCCCAGCTTGATGCCGCTGGCCACCATCAAATCGTCTTCAACCAAAAGCAAGCGCATATTGACAACCTTTACGCTCAGCGCTGGCTCCAGCGCAAAAAACGGGTGCGACCTTTGGGGCGCGGCTTTAGTAGCTGCGGATCATGGTGCCATAGGCCTGATCGGTCAAAATCTCCAGCAGCATGGCGTGCGGCACACGCCCGTCAATGATGTGCACCGCATTCACCCCGGCACGCGCGGCATCCAGGGCACCGGCAATTTTGGGCAACATGCCGCCAGAAATCGTGCCGTCGGCAAACAGCGCATCAATTTCGCGTGCCGTTAAGTCGGTTAGCAGCTTGCCTGCCTTGTCCAGCACACCAGGGGTGTTGGTCAACAGCATGAGCTTTTCGGCCTGCAACACCGTGGCCAGCTTGCTGGCCACCACATCGGCGTTGATGTTGTAGCTCTCGTTGTTTTCGCCAAAACCAATGGGGCTGATGACCGGAATAAACGCATCGTCTTGCAAGGCCTTGACCACGCTGGGATCAATGCTGACGATGTCGCCCACCTGCCCCACATCGTGCTCAATCGAGGGGTCTTTGTTGTCAATCAGCTTGAGCTTTTGTGCGCGAATCAAACCACCATCGCGGCCCGTCAGGCCCACAGCCTTACCGCCTGCTTGGTTGATCAAACCCACAATGTCTTGCTGCACCTCGCCGGCCAACACCCACTCCACCACTTCCATGGTCTCGGCATCGGTCACGCGCATGCCCTGCACAAACTCGCCTTTTTTGCCCAGGCGGTTCAGTGCGGTTTCAATTTGCGGCCCACCACCGTGCACCACCACTGGGTTCATGCCCACCAGTTTCAGCAGCACCACGTCCTCGGCAAAGTCGGCCTGCAAAGCCGGATCTGTCATGGCATTGCCGCCATATTTGATGACCATGGTTTTGCCATGGAACTTGCGGATATACGGCAGCGCCTGGGCCAAAATCTCGGCCTTGTCGCGGGGGGCAATGTTCAGCAGATCGGTCATGCAGGCGCACCTTCAGGGCAAAAATCAAATAGATACAAATTGTGCCGCATGAACGCCGCCCTATGCAGCGGGTATCCGTGCCCAGCGCACAAAACCGGTGCGCGCCCTCAGCGCCGCAACCAGTGCGGCACCTTAAAACGCACAATCGCCATGTAAGCCAGCACGTAGCTCACTACAAACAGGCCGGTAAAGCCCATCAAAACAGGCGTATTGGCCCAAAACAGTACCGCAGGCACCACCGTCAGCAAGGTAAACCCCCACAAATACGGCGATGTGCGGTTGTTGCGCATCAGCATGCGGCGCGATTCATCGTCGTGGAACACTCCGCGCACAATGCGGCGGTAAATCAGCTGATGGAAATGCAAGGCATCCGCCACCCCAGGCGACACCCCCCGCATCAACTTGCGGTAAATGGAAAACACCGTTTCCCACACCGGGTAAATCAACAGCAGCATGGGGAACCAGGGCGACACATCGCTGTTGCGCTGCACCAGTGCAATGCTGGCCAAGGCAATCACCACGCCCCACACATACGCCCCGCCATCGCCTGCAAACAGCATCCCGCGCGGGTAGTTCCACACCAAAAACCCAGCGGTTGCCGCCGCAGTGGACACCAACAAAGCCGCCAACGCCCTGTCGCCCACCTGCAAGGCCACATGCGCCAGCGCCAAACACACTACCAAGGCCACCATGCCAGCCAAGCCGTTGTAGCCGTCAATCAAATTAAAGGCGTGCGGCAGGCCTGTGACTGCCAACACCACCAAGACCACGCCCAGCCAAGGCGCCATTGTGACCAAGTGGTCCAGGGCAGGAACCCCCAAACGGTGAACCGACAGCTCCAACAAAGCCACGGCCAAAAGGCCCGATACACCGGTCAGCGCCAAGCGGTAACGCACCTTCAAACGCTGGGTCATGTCTTCGGCCACGCCTCCCACTACCGACGGAAGCACCGTCAGTAACCACAGCGCAGTCCACCAGCCCAAGCGCAGCGTGCCCGGGTCCCCCCAATACGACTGCACAATGCCTAAGCCCCAACTGACGACCAGCCCCACAAACAAGGCAGCCCCGCCCAAACGGGGAACGTCGCCATGGTGAAAGCGCTGCGGCATTCCATCGCCATACACCGCAGCATGGTCACGCACCCAGCGCACAATAAAAGCGGCCACCAGGGTTGACACCAGAAAGGCCACAACAGCCAACCAAATCATGGCCTGGCACCCTCTGTTTGCAGCAAGGCATTTGCCATCTGCAAAACACATCCATTCAGATACATACAGTTACCTTATCTGCTGGTCGAAAACACTTGTCCAGCCATCGAAACCTTTTTTTGCCATTTGATTGCGTGGCCGCCCCGTCAAAACAAACCAACAAGGCTACGCGCCACGCCTTATTAGCCGTAAAACAAGTTTTGGAGCACCCTAAGCGGCAAATGCGTATTGTCGCCGCCCTTGCAGTACAGCCCAAACCCGTATTGCCACACCGCGATAATCATGGGATGACCGACACCCCAGCCGATTTGCATGTTTACTTACGCAACATCAACCCCGATGAGCGCACCTCGCTGACCGTTTTAGCGGGCCTCATCACCCGCCCCCATGCTGCCGTGCTCGACCTGGGTTGTGGCAGCGGTGCCTTGGGCCAGTACTTAACGCAAACACGCCCCTGCGTGGTTGACGGCCTGACCTGGAGCCCCGCAGAGGCCCAACATGCACAAGCCCACTACCGCCGCGTAGAAGTTGCCGACCTAGAACTAGTCAACCTGACCGAGCTTTTTGCAGGCTGCACATACGACTACATCGTGTGCGCCGATGTCCTTGAACACCTGCGCCAGCCCGAGCGCGTACTGGCCGCCTGCCGCAGCCTGCTCAGCCCCGGCGGCAAACTGCTGATCTCTGTGCCTAATGCAGGCTACGCCGGTTTGGTGGCAGAACTGCTGCAAGGCGAGTTCAAATACCGCGATGAAGGCTTGCTTGATCGCACCCACCTGCGCTTTTTTACGCGCAAATCATTGCAGCGGTTTATGGGTGACAACCGCTGGGCCTTGGATGGCCTGGAGCTGGTGGAACGCCCCTTGCCAGAGTCTGAATTTCGCACCCCTTTTGACAGCCTGCCCCCCGCAGTGTCCCGCTTCTTGCTGCACACGCCCGATGCCCTGACCTACCAGTTCATCGCCAGCGCCAGCCCCAGCGACTTGCCTATCCAGACCGAAGACACCAGCGCACCCGGCGCACCTGCCCACGCACTGTTCACCGCGCAGCTTTATGTGGCCCACGATGGCGCTTACCACGAGGCCCACAAAATCAGCTGCGCCGGGCACATTGGCCAAACCCGCCAAACCCTGCGCTTTGCCATTCAAGACCCTGGCAAACGCATTACAAAACTGCGCCTGGACCCAGCAGACCGCCCGGGCTTTTTTCACCTGCATGCCATCCGTTTGGTGCATCCAGAAAAAGGCAACTTGTGGACGTGGAATGCCAACAGCCCCGAGCATTTGCACACCACACCGCACGCACAAATCGTCTGGCAAACGCTGCTGCCAGGAGTGTCAGATGCCACCATGCTGCTGCTCACCGGCGAAGACCCTTGGCTAGAGCTGCCCCTGCCCCGCGCATTACTGCAAACCGGCATCGACGGCTGCACCCTTGAGGTGGACGCAGGCTGGCCCATGTCGGCAGACTACTGGGCTTTGTCCAGCCAAGTGCGCCCCTTGCAAGATCAAATCATGGAATTGGGCCAACACCATGCCCAGGTTCAAGCGTCGCTCAGCCAAGCCCTGGAAACCACACAGCAATCTCTCGACCAAATAACAAGTAATCTGGCCACTACACAAGCCACACTACAAGAGTCCCAAGCCCATGCAGCCGAGCAATCCCAATTGCTCCAAACCCTTAAACGCGACCGCAGCCAACTGCAAACCCAACTCGAACAAAACCAACTTGAGTTTGCCCAACTGGCACAGCACCTGCGCACCATTGAAAACTCCACCGTTTTCCGCGCCACCCGCCCCATCGTGCACGCCAAAATGCGCTTAGACCGCTTGCTGGGCCGTAACCCGGCCCACGCAACCCCAGCCCTTGCAGCCCCACAGCCCATGACCCCCAACGCCCACCCGGTGGACGTTATCGTGCCCATCTACCGTGGCCTGCACGACACAAAGACTTGTATTGAATCCGTGCTGGCCAGCACCTGCAACAGCGCCATGCGCCTGATTGCCATCAACGACGCCAGCCCCGAGCCCGAGGTCACCCAGTGGCTGCGCGACAAAGCTGCGCAAGAACCCCGCCTGACCTTGCTGGAAAACACGCAAAACCTGGGCTTTGTCGGCACCGTCAACCGCGGCATGGCGCTGAGCGAAACCAACGACGTACTGCTGCTCAACAGCGACACCGAAGTCGCCAACGACTGGCTAGACCGCATTCGCCGTGCCGCCTACAGCGACCAAAAAGTGGCATCGGTGACGCCGTTTTCTAACAACGCCACCATTTGCAGCTACCCCCGTTTTTGCAAAGACAACGCACTGCCGCAGGGCACCACCACCGCGCAACTGGATCAACTGTGTGCGCAAACCAACCCAGGGGCCGTGGTGGATGTGCCCACTGGCATTGGTTTTTGCATGTACATACGGCGCGACTGCCTGCAAGCCGTGGGCCTGTTTGACGAAGAGCACTTTGGCAAAGGCTACGGCGAAGAAAACGACTTTTGCCAACGTGCCGCAGACGCTGGCTGGCGCAACCTCCATGCCCTTGACACCTTTGTGCTGCACACAGGCGGCGTAAGCTTTGGCGAAAGCAAAAGCCCGCGCGAACAAGCCGCCATGGAAACCCTGCGCCGCCTGCACCCCCGCTACGAGGGCTTGGTACACCGCTTTTTGCAGCAAGACCCTGCTCAACCCTACCGCCTGGCGCTGGACATTGCCCGCATCGCCGCCGCACAAAAGCCCGTGGTACTGGCCGTATCTCACGACCGCGCTGGCGGCACCCTGCGCCATGCGCAGGAGCTGGGCGAACACCTACAAGACAAAGCCAGCTTCTTTTTGCTCACGCCCGCACCCCAGCGGCATGTAGAAATCCGGCTTGTGGGCAAAAACGAAGGCTTCTTACTGCGCCTGAGCCTGGACACCCAGTACAACGACTTGTTGGATTTACTGCGCAAGCTGGGCGTGCAACACATCCACTACCACCACCTGCTGGGCCATGGCGACGAAGTCAAGCAATTACCTGAACGCCTGGGGGTCACCTACGACTTCACCGCGCATGACTTTTACAGCTACTGCCCACAAATATCGCTTACCGACCACAACAACCAATACTGTGGCGAAGAAGGCCTGGACCAATGCCGCCGCTGCCTCAAGCGCTCACCAGCGCCTGGGGGCATCTCTATCGAAGCCTGGCGCGACCACCATGCCGAGTTTTTGAACAACGCCCGCAACGTGCTGGTACCCAGTGCTGACGCCGCGCAGCGCTTTGTGCGCTTTGTACCCAAAGCGAATGTGCGCGTGGCACCGCACACTGATATTCCTGCAAACACCTTACTGCCCGCGCCGCAACCGCGGCCTTTGTCGCCGCAAGGCACGCTCAAAATTGCCGTCATAGGTGCCATGAGCACCATCAAAGGCGCAGATGTACTGGAAAACGTGGCCCTTGCAGTAGCCCAGCAGCAATCGCCGCTAGAGTTTCATTTGCTGGGCTATGGCTACCGCAAACTGCAAACCCAACCCCGCGCGCGCCTGACGGTGCATGGCGAGTACGCCGAACAAGACCTGCCCCAACTATTGGCCTGGCTGCAGCCCGATGTGGTGTGGTTTCCGGCCCAATGGCCCGAAACCTACAGCTATACCCTCAGCGCCTGCCTGGAGGTGGGCCTGCCCATCGTGGCCCCATCGATAGGCGCTTTTGCTGAGCGGCTGCACGGGCGTGCATGGAGCTGGGTGCGCCCCTGGAACAGCAGCGCCAAAGAATGGGTAGGCTTTTTTGAGGCTATTCGGGCCCAGCATTTCATCACAGGCCAAAGCCCGGAACTTGCAGCAGCGTCAGAAGGTGCCCTACCGTCCAAGGCCGCCTGGTCGTATGGCGATGAATACCCATCGACAACGTGGCAAGGAACACAAGCGATTGATGTGCAAGCCGCCAGCTTGCAGCCCTATTTGCAAAAACAATCCAGCATGGACCAAAACGCCAAATCCATCGTGCTGGATGTGCTGGTTTATTTGAGGTCTTCGTGGCTGTTCAGGGGGTTTGCCAAGCACATTCCCCTGCGCTGGCAAACCAAGATCAAAAACTGGCTCAGAGCGTAAGCCAATGCCTGCACCGCGCAGGCTTTCAAGTGCTCTTGTACCCAGGAACCACCTGATAACGCACCTGCTGCATGAGCCTGCGGCGCAGTTGTGTGAACTTGCTCAGTTGCGGTTGCTGAAACACCCCTACCGTGTCGCCCCAGGGCGCACTGTCGGGGTCTGGGTGGGGCTCCCAATCGGTGCTCACCTCCAGCAAATCCATACCTGCATACTTGGCCAGTGCCCTGTAGCTGTCGGGGTAAAAGCGCCAACAGTCTTGCGGGTAGCGGTGCTCATAGCCCCTGGATGGTGCCAGCAAAAAAATCATGCCTGACGGTTTGAGCACCCGCGCAAACTCCAGCCATGTCAGCCAAAAAAACTCTATGTGCTCAAACGCTTGTCCCGAGACGATCACATCCGCACTAAAACTGGGCAGCGGCAAGCGGTAAGGCGACTGCAGCACCACATCTACATTGGGGCCTGCCACCAAATCCACCCCCTGGTAAGACCAGCCGGGCTTGCTGAAAAATTGCTTGTAGCTGCCATTGACATCGTAGCTGCCCAAATCCACCACATTCAGACCTGTTTTGTTGTGCAGGTACTTGTCCACCAAACGGTTTACATGCTCCAAAGAACTTTTGTGCATTCAGATTTCCTTGTTTGTTCTTGAACCTAAAAAGAAGCGGTCCACCTCGCTCCAAAAATGCCAGGCGGGCGGAGCATCCTTGATGGCAGCGTCCAGAAAGGCAAAAACCTTCGGAATCAATACATCCGTGTCCTGTTCAACGGGCAAAGTGTGAATTTGCAAACGGCGCGTACCCGTTTGCAAGCAAACACCCACAGTAAACACTGTCACCGGAATCTTGTTGTCTGCCGCCACCCGCAGCAAACCCTTGGGCACACTGGCCGTTTGCCCCAGTAGTGACACCTGCGTGCTGCCAGCCACCGCATCAGCGGGCACATCCACCACGGCCATGATTTGCTCGTTGGACTTGAGCGCCTTCAAAACCGATCGTAAGGTTTGACTGGCGTCAATGGTGGCGCGGCCCAGCTCGCGTGCAATGGTGTCCGTTCTGAGCTTGGCATACCAGTGCAGCACAGGCCGCCCACGAAAGTTCTCTTTCTTCAAAGAGGCCACCAAGATATGCGCTTTTAAGCCCTTCAGGCGCGCATCGCGCAAGCACCACATACCCGCACCCCAATGGAAGGTGCACAAAACAGCAGCACTATCGGCTGCAGGCCATTGGCCTTGGGTGACCACAAACTTATCCAACCACTTGCGGCCCCTGGTCCACACCAAAAACATATCAGCGTGGTCCACCAAAGTGACCAACCTGCGCTGGTAGGCAAACTGCTGCGCATCCAAGCCCGGTACATCAAACCCTTGCACTTTGGACAGTACTGCCGTGCTTTGGGCCCTGTACAAAAAATCACACCGGCAAACCAGCTTAAAAAACCCAAAGCACAGCTTCCATGGCAAAAACATGGACATGCCCGGCAGCACAAATAACTCTATAAGGTCCCTGAGTTGCGCCTTCAACCACTTCGTTTTCATGCCATCACATCCAGCCTTAAAACCATTGGTGCGGCAGGCGTACCAGGCCCGGTATTACGCTGGGGTAAATCACTTTGAAATACTTGCACTTCAACCATTCATCTAGCACCACCAGGCCCGTGGCATCAAAAAGGTAAACACTTATCACATAGTCGCCCGAGAACAGCGGAATATCGTTGAACACCACGCGCACCCGCCAGGCACCGTCGTCCCCTTGCTGCAATTGCACACCATCGGTATGCGTTGCCACCGTGGTAATACCCGAGCCACTGGCCTGCTCCAGCATCACCGCAAAATGCGGCTGCTCGGCAGATGGCGCTTGTGCCAGAACATCCACGACCAAGTCGGAGCTGCTCAGCAGCGGTACCTCGGCATCGTCTTGGCTGTTGATCTGTACCGATTCAATTTTGGCCAATGCAGCAGTGGCTGGGGTCAAAACTTGCGCTGCGGGTGCTGGTGCGCTTTGCTCTAGCACAGCGCTGCCATTGGCTAGGACGGCTGCTGGGCTACTGGGCTTGGAGTCTGCACTGTCTCTTAAAAAACGTTCGTAGGCAGACAGCACATCTTCGGTAGGCCCAAAGGCTTTGGCCTGGCCCTGATCCATCCACAAAGCCACATCACACAACTGCTTGACGTGGTAAAGGCTGTGAGAGCAAAAAAGAATGGTGCAGCCATTTTTCTTGAATGCCTCTATGCGCTCAACGCATTTTTTCTGAAAGTTTTGGTCACCAACGGCCAAAGCTTCGTCAATGATCAACACCTGCGGTTCTACCGCAGTAATCAATGCAAACGCCAGTCGCACCACCATGCCCGAAGAATAGGTCTTAACAGGCCTGTCCAGCGCATGCTCCAGCTCAGCAAAAGCCACAATCGATGGCAACAACGATGCAATGGTGGCTTCATCCAGGCCTATCAGGCTACCCCCAAAAAACAGGTTGTCGCGCCCAGAAAACTCGGGGTGAAAACCCGCTCCCAGCTCCAATATGGCGGTTAAGCGTCCATCTATTTGCAGCCCCCCAGTGGTGGGGCGCAATGTGCCAGTTAGCAGTTTGAGCAATGTGCTTTTGCCTGCACCATTGTTACCCACCAGCCCCAGGCATTGCCCCGTTTGCAAGCTAAAACTAACGTCTTTTAATGCCCAGTGGTTTCTGGTTTTTTTGCTGAACCCCAGCAAGCCCCAAAGCCTGTCACGCGGCTGGTCGTACACCACATACTTTTTGCCCAGGTCTTTAACTGCTATGACGGTTTTTTTCATAGCCAATCCACCAATTGATCACGGCTATGCTTGAACACGTATTTAGTAGCAATTGCAAAAATTCCTACCCAGCAGAGCAGTGCCAGCCACACCTCTACGCTTGGCCACTGCCCTTTTAAAAGAACATCTTGGTATCCAAGCAAAGCGGGTGTCATGGGGTTTAACCACAAAACCCATCGCCAGGCCTGCGGAAACTGAGCGTACGGAAACAGCGCAGGCGACAAAAATATACCTACTTGCAATGCAAACGTAATCAACTGTGCTATATCGCGCAGCGCAGCGGTCACGATGGCAAGAAAATGCGCCAACCAAAATACCATAAGCACTTGCAACAACCACAGCAATACAGCAGCCATTAACGCCCATGTGCCTTGGTGTATAGGCCAATATGCCAGCATTAAAAAAATCATCAAGGGCGCATAAATAATAGCGCTAGCCAGTACCACACGCGCTGGGAACAAAGACACTGGCAAAGGATTTTTTTGCAACAATCCCCCAGCATCAACCAAGCTTTGCGTACCGCGTGAGATGGCGTCACCAAACGCCATCCATGGCAGTGCTCCCACAATCAAATAAATACCTACTGCCTTGGTCGGTGCGCTTTCGCCCAAGCGCATAGCAAAAACCACGTCAAAAACGAGGTAATAAGACGCAATAGTTAAAAGTGGCTGAATATACGCCCACGCCAATCCGGATGCACTACCAGCATAGCGGGCCTTTAACTCTCTAAGAACTAGTGCTTTAAGTAAAACCCTAGATTTATAAAGCTCAACAAAAATTGAATCTTTTAAAATCACAAAATATTATTTATTTTTAAAACAAAACCCCACAGGCTGGAACTTAACCACCCATGGGGTATTACAGTCAATATGACTTAAGCCAGGGTATTAGTTTGGGGCTTTCTTATTGCTCTCAACAAACTTGTTGATCTCTTCTTCTGACAGTTTGACGTTGCTGAATAGCTCTCGTGCCGCTTCATTGCGTGCGTCGTTTCTGGCTTTGGTTTGCACCTCTTGCAAAAGCAGATCGCGCACTTCTTCAAATGCTGCTGCTGTCTCTGGCATGCGTTCTTCTAGCTTAATGATGTGGTAGCCAAAGCCTGTTTCTACAATGCCGCTTAGCTCTCCTGCTGACTTAAGCGCAAACGCAGCCTCTTCAAAGGGTGCAACCATACGGCCCTTACCCACAATGCCCAAATCTCCCCCACGGCCTGCACTGCCGGGGTCTTTGGAATGTGTTTTAGCCAGTTCGGCAAAGTCTGCGCCTTTTTGCAGCTGCTCTAACAGTTCAGCGGCTTTGGCTTTGCCTTCATCATCCTTTTGCAAAAGGATGTGGCTGATCTTGATCTCCTCGCCTTTTTTGAAACGTGAGGCGGCTTCAGATTTGTATTTGAGTTCTGCCAACTTCAGCAACTCTGCTTGTGAGAGCTGGTTTTTGGCATCTATTTTTGCCAACCATGCATCAGACAGCAAACGCTCTTTAACCAACTGCATTTGTTTCTTATAGGCAGTTTCTTTGTGTAAGCCCTCTTTTTCTGCACGTTCTGCCAAAGCACGCCTTACCAGTAAGTTACCCACAATTTGCTGCATGGTTGCTGGGTCTGTTGCAGCCTTTTGCCGTGCCTCAGGCGGCAGGCGGTTCAGGTCGGCTTCTATATCGGCTGGGTAAATGGCAAGCTTGTTCAAGGTAGCCAGCGGAACGGGCGCTTTGCTGGGCGCTTGCGCAAAAGCTTGTACAGCTGTTGCCAGCGTTGTTGCAAGCACAAACGTTTTAATGCACTGAAATGTAAAAGTGTTTTGGAACATAAAACCTGTAAAACCTTGCTACAAAAGCAAAAAAAGCGGGGGATTTCTCCCCCGCTTTGTACTTGGTAGTGCCACCAGAAGGTGGCAGCTTACAACCGAATTAACGGGTGTTGCGGTGACCGTTGGTCAGACCGAAGTTGGTGGACTTACCAGCCACCGCAGGACCTGTTGCCTTGATGAAGGAAGAACCCAGGATTGGCAGACCACCACGTGTAGCAGCGTCAACACCAAGCGTACCAGCACCAGCAAAAGCACCTACGCCTGGAGTTGCAACAGACAACCAGCCGTCACGGTATGTGGCGTCGATGTTCTTGGTTGCAACAGATGCGCCCAGAACGTTGGTGCTGTTGAACGACAGAACGCTTGCTTCGCCGCAGAACTCGAGGGCAGAAGGTGTGCCTGGGGAGATCACGAAGCCAGCAGCAGGGAACTGCTCTTCACGGTCACGTGAAGTCAGTGTGCTTGCAGCCACGCAAACCAGGTTGCCACTGAATGTGGTGTTACCGGTACGGAAGTACTGGTTACCCTTGGTGTACACACGCTTGTTAGCAGATGCAGAAGCGTAGTTCACAGCCACACCGTAGCGGCGTGTAGGCATAGAGAATGTCCAGTCAGTTGCAGCAGTAATAGCTGTATCTGTCAGGTATTCGTTCACCACGGAGGTCACTGCCAAGGCGCCGCTTACCATGTTAGCTTGCGCAACAGGGAAGGTGTTAGCTTGACCAGCAATAGCACCCAAAGTTGCAGTGTCGAGCGCAACAGTTGTCAGGTAAGGTGTAGAAACGTCTGGCAAGTCGAAGTTAGCAGCAGTCAACACAGCTGTACCAGCGGCGTTGATAGCACCATGGACTTCACCACGGTTGGACAACGCTTCTGTTGTAGCAACAGTTGTTGTACGCAGCAGTGGGTCGCTGGTGAAGTTATCAGGGGTAGCAGCGGCTGTCGCCATTTGTGGCGAGAACACGATACGGCCAGTAGAAGCAGCAGCACCGTTAACCGCAGTCACAGCTGTCATGTTACCTGACCAAGCAACAGATGCACCTTCAACGTTAATAATTGTCCAGCCACCCAACAAACCAGTTGTTGGAGCACGGAAGTTGATGCGGTTAGATGCCAAGTCCCAAGCATTACCAACACCAGTCTCAACGTCTGTTTGCAGCTTAGACCAAGCAAATGCAGCAGAGGAGCAAGGAGCAACACCGTTCACGTGCTTGATAGCGGTGAACAGGTCGTTGGTGACAGTTGTGTCGTCAATGATGTCAGCCATGTTGAAGATTTCAACGTAACCTTCACGTGTCCAAGCTGCCTTGGTCGCTGTGTCAGCAGAAGCTGGCAGACGGTCAGTAATGAATGGCTGGTTGATGCTGAAAGGCAGAGTACACGACTTATCAGGCGTTTCCATCTGGCTACGGCCGTCAGCAGCACGGCTTACTTTTGCAGTCCAAACGTCGCCTGGGGACATGTAAACCTGGAAGTCAAAAATATCGTCAGAGTTAGCAGCGCTACGGAAGCGCACTTTGACAGCCTTGCCGCGCACTGTGTCGGTGTTCACAACAGACAACAAAGTGGCATTGCCGTTGTTGGTGCTGAAGTAAGGCACCATCAAGAAGTGGCCAATACCGTCGGTGTTGATTGTCAGGTTTGTAGCGGCTGTTGCATCAACAGCAACGTTGGCGTTTGCCGCAGCTGCAGCTTGAGCAGCAACTTCAATAGCCACACCAGCATGGGCTACGCCACCAATCATGGCAGCGATGCTCAAAGCGAGGACTTTTTTCTTCATAAATACTCCGTTAAAAAGTTGGTAAGCGCAACTACCAAGATCGATTACGCGAATGGATGGTAGCACAGCACCCTGAGAGACTAAACCGAAGAGGGCACACCCTCAATCGATTGTTAACGAAAAACAACACCCCCTGTTGCGTGCGCGCACACAAAAAGTGCTGCGGTAAGCCATCAACGACGGCTGAACCACCACTCACCGTCGACCAGAACCCATTCTTCATCGACGTGTGTGGTGATCTTATCGCCAAATTTGCCCGGCATGGGGGATGCAACGTCAATTCGAATGGTGGCATTACATAACTGTGGCTTGCAAGAGACCGAAACAACCTCTGCACCCAACCAGGCATTGCCTTTACCCATTTCTTTGACGTAAGCCTCTTGAGTGGTGATAGTTTTGTTGTAGGGGGTAAAAAAGCCATGCACCGCCTTGAAGTCGTGCTTGACCATATGCTCCCAACGCTTGTTGGCGCGGGCTGCTACCAGGGCTGCTGGGCTGCCGGGCTTGAGGTTTGCAACCAGGCTGTCAGTATCTATAGGGAAAGATGTTTGTGCGCTGGGGCGTACAAAGGGGTCAGGGCTGGCGGCGGGCTGGGTTTGTGCAGACACTGCGCTGGCCAGTAGGCCGCCAGCCAGCGCCAAAAGCCATGCTTTGCTTTGGTGATGCGTTATTTGACGAACAATGGATTTCATTAGATTGCTTTCCTTCTTGGCTTGTAATCGTTGCTTTGTTTGGATGATGCACCAAGGGGCGATGCATCAAGGCGACGGTACTGCTTGATCAGGCGCCGCTTGGCTTGGTGTGGGCAATGGCAGGTTTCGTTCCTCAACCTTGGTTTTTGCTGGCAGTACCTGATGTACAGCATTTAAGGGCGGCAAACCTTGCATGCGGTTGCGCAGGTCGGTGCTGACTTGCTGAATGTCCACATCGGTGCGCACTACACGCGGTGTGATGATGACGATGAGCTCGGTACGGTTGCTGGTGGTTTCGGTACTGCCAAAGAGGTTACCCACCACAGGTAGTTTGTGCAGTATGGGTACGCCAGACTTAGAAGAAGTGCCGTTTTCTTGGATAAGCCCGCCCATGACGATGGACTCGCCAGAGCGCACCGCCAATTTACTAGACAGCTGCCTTTGTAAGAAGTTGGGTTGGCCTGTTGAGTTATCAGCTGCACCCACATCGGTAACCGACTGCTCTACCTGCATGGTGACTACGTTGCCAGAATTGACTGAAGGGGTCACCATCAAGCTAACGCCAGTGTCTTTGTATTGCACAGTAGTTCTGATGATGCCGTCGCTGGTAACGCTTTCACCCACCTGTATAGGTGTTTGATTGCCCACGTTGATGGATGCACTATGGTTGTCAAGCACCATCAAAGATGGGCTGGCTATGACTTTGACGCTGGTCTTTTTGGATAAGGCATTGAGCACCGCACGGATGTCGCCCAAGGGGTTACGGAAGGTGTAGGAGAAACCTTCGCGGGCTGGGCCCAAAGCTCCGCCACCATTGACGCTGAGAACACCCCGCCCGGTGCTACCCGAGCTGCGGCTGTCATTAAAGGCCCATTGCAAACCGAATTCCAGGCCATCGGTCAGTGTGACTTCTACGATACTGGCCTCGATCAACACTTGAGTCAAAGGAAGATCCAAGCGTTTGAGTGTGGCCTCGATTTTTTCGTACTCGTTTTTGGTGCTCCAGACCAATACGGAGTTATTAAGCTCATCGGCCATGACACGAATATTGCCCAAGGACGCAACGGGCGCAGGGGTTGGCGCAGCTTGGGGCGCAGCAGTGCGACCCATAAGGGAGTTAGACGCAAAACCCGACTGGGGCCGGGCCGCAGTGTTGCCTGCCGGCATGCCCCCGCCAAAAACGGCCCCACCACCAAAACCTGTGCCAGAGCCACCAAATGCGCCAAAGCCTTGGTTGTTGGCAACGCCTACAGCAGGGCTAAGGCCAGGGGCAATTCCAGTGCCCGGAGTGGTAGTGGCGGCGGTTTTACCGTCGCCAAAAATACCGCTTAGTACAGAGGCCAGATGGCGGGCGTTGACGTTTTGAACCTGGTAGATGAACAGTTGCGGAGCGTTGCCACCGTCACTGGGTTGGTCGAGCTTTTCGATCCAACGGCGGGCCTCTTCAAGGTAGGCTGCACGGGGGGTGACCACCATAACGCTGTTGATACGTTCAATAGGGATGACGCGCAAAGCACCTGCAAGGGGATTGGAGTCGAGCACCGAGGGGGCCGCACCGCCAGAGTCACCGGGCCGGGCCGCTGGCTGTGCTGGATTGGCCCCCGGCATACTTGGCGCACCTGATGGAGCCAGGGAGCGCATGGCGGCTTCGATTTCTTGGGTGGTGGCGTATTTGAGCGGAAAAACGCCCACAGACATTCCTTTGAGCAGGTCAATGTCGAAGGTGGAGACGAGGTCGAGCCAGCCTTCCGCCTGGGTTCTGGTACCTGCAAGCACGATGAGATTGCGCACGCTGTCCACCCGGATGAGGGCATCTGGCGGGAGCATGGGGCGCAAGATGGAGGCCATTTCGGCGGCGCCTATGTAGTTGAGCCTGACGATGATGGGCCCAGTGCCAGGGGGCAACGCTGATCCAGGCACAAACTGCCGCACAGCAGGCACAACTGTTTTGAGCACGTCGGGCTTGCCGATGTGGTATGTGCCCCGGGTATCACGGGCCAGTGTGAGGCCATTAGCCTGCAGCGCAGCCTCAAGCAGTATGAGGGCTTGGTCCGGAGAGACTTCAGCGTTGGTGGACAGGGTAACTGTGCCGTTGAGGGGCGGGTGCAGCACATAGTCTGCCTTGAGCAGATCTTTAAGGACGATGTTGGCAAAGTCTGCTACGGGTGCATCTTCAAACTTGAAGCTCGTAGGACTGCCCATGAGGGCGGGGGCGGCCTTAGGGGACGCAAGTACGACGTCGTTGCCTTTGATGAAGCGCGGCTGTGCTGTGGGTTTGGCGTCGTCTTGTTTGTCTGATGCGGTGGCAGGCGTGGTGGGCTCGGGGCTTTGCGCCCAAACTGGCGCAGCAGTCAAGGGTAATACCAGCAAGGTTATTTCAAGAATTTTTGATTTCACAACCATCTTTCTTATTTTGTTTATCAAAATAAATTTCACAAATATTTGGTTATTGGATGCGCGTAAAAACATTAATCATTAACAGGCGGCAAGCCAGCCGAGGCCCTGAGAATATTTCGTTTGCGAATGTTTTCACGCTTGGCCTCTTCGCGCTTTTGGTTTTCGAGCGCTACCAAGTCTTCGTGGGAGGTGCCCGCAGTGCTTTGCGGGGCAGACATCCCAGCCGGAGCCGACTGGGCCGTGCTGGAGGTTGCAGCCAAGACTTTGGTTGGCACTAGTTTGAGTACTTTGGTTTCGCCGCCGCGTGCAAAGGTTGCATCGCGTCCCTCAACGGATTGCAATTGCCATCCCCCAAGCTCGTCTGATATCTTGATTCGGCGGACTTTGCCGTTGTCACGCACCAAAGCACCCGTGAATTCTTTCCCGGTAAGAAGGCCTAGCAATTGCAGGTTGGAGAAAACATCGACTTCCACCGCTGGGGGCTTTTCGTCTGGCGCTGCAGCGGGGCGTCTGTCAGGCGAAAAAATAGGGCGGTCGAGAACTGCCAAGTAAGACGAGGCGCTTTGCGCACGGGCTATGGTTTGGGTATTGGGTACTTGGAAGATAGACACATCAGGAACAATTGCCGCGGGCGGGTTCCATTGGAGGGGGGCTTTGTCCCAACGCCACCAAAGCGCTGCCGCTAGGCCCAATAATGCGGCCGTGAGTAGTCTTAGAGCTGTCATGAGCGGAGTCGCAACACTGAGAAATTGAATTGGGCCAGCAATCGTGGTGCCATCTTGGGCCTTGCTGGGCCGATGACTTGCATATTGACCGAGTCCAGAAAAATAAAGGGTTTAAGGGCCTGCAATCCGAGCATGGCGTTGTGCATGCCGGTGAGATCACCTTCTACCCGCAGCACAACCCCCACGCGATCAAATGTGGAAAGTTCTTTGGGTGGTAAGACCTGGATGCTGGCAATGTCGAGCTTGCTGGAGACAAAAAGCGTGCGGATTTTTTGTTGTGCATCGTTTCCGGCTTGTACTGCGGTTTGATCGGATGGATAGGCGCTTTGGGTAAGCTGTGTTTTGATAGTTTGCTCTGCTTGAACCAATTGGGAGGCACTGGATTCAAGGCCCAGCATACGGGCATAAAGAGGCTCGTTTTCTTCGAGCTGGCTTTGTGCCGATTGGTGTTTCTGCCAGACAAAGTTAGCAGCCGCAGCAATGGCGGCTGCCAAGACAAGCAAAATCAAAGCCTGTAAAAAAATTAAGCGCTGTTGGGCTTTTTTATTCATTTAAAAGCACTCGTTTGTTGGGGGCTGGCAGGCAAAAGCAAAAACTCTATGACAAAGGTTTCTTTGCTTGCGCCGGGAGGTTTGGTTGCGGCAGCTGGTGCCTTGACGTCCCGCAGGGATGGGTGCTCCCCCAAACGCTGCATGAGCTCGGCCGCATTGTTGGCCTGACCGCTCATAGAGACTTTAATGGCTTTATCAGTCTCAGAAGGAAGAATTTGTAAGCTTTGCAAATACGCATCGTCAGGCAGCGTTTTGGTGATGAGGTCGAATGTTTCAAGAATGTGGGCAGGGTTACCGTTGATTTGCTCAATGAAGGCGACTTGCTCTTTCTTTTTTAAAACATCGTCTCGCTGTTGCAGCAAAGGCGTGGTTTTGGCGCTGAGCACTTGGTACTGCTGGACTGCGTCGATAGCGCGCAGCCTTAGCTGCAAGGTGGGCGTCAAGAGGTGGGCCACGACCAGGGCCCCAACCAACAAGAGGACGCCACCAAGCAAGAGCTTTTGTAGCTTCTCGTAACGGTGGCGGCGTGTCTCGCCGTAGCCTTGCAAAACTGCTGGGGCCTGGGTTTTGTCTTTGATCCAAACTTCTATTTGGTCTAAGGGCTTGGCAAACTTTGCATCGGTTTTGAGCTTGCCAAGGTAGTCTTGAACGTGGGTTTTAGATGTTAGAAATATGCGTGTTTTGCTGTGCGCTTGTATGGTGGAAGGGGCTATTACCCATAGGGTTTGGTCGGGTGCGAAAGGGCTGATACGCCTCGCTTCGAGGCTGATGGCTCGGAGTGCTTCAGGCCTTTCGAGTTGGGGCAGGCTAAAAGCGTGTTCCAAAACAATGTCAGACGGCAAAGCCACAGCTTGAAATTTTATTTTTTGGGCTTTTTTAGCGTCTGCCTGCACTGGTTTTGCCGAGGGGGTTTTGTAAATCAACCACTGCCCTTTTTCATCCAGTAATGCAACGGGTGCCTGAGCCTTGAGCGCACTGAGTACAGGCCAGTCAAGCATTTGACGAAAAGCAAAAACAAGCTCTTGCCAGAAAATACTTAAGTCCAAACCAAAGAGCTTGATTTCTTTGTTAACTTTAATCATGTCTATATTTTATTGAGCCAGCGAAATTCTTTTGCTGACGTGAAGCACTCTCCAAGGGGACTTGGCAGCACCAGTAAAAGCGGGACTGACCCACCACACGCGGGTAAGGGTGGCCCCGTCTCCCAGCTGGGCGATAGCCTGTATGGTCAATACTCGGCTCGAAGATCTTTCAATGAAGGTTTGGTTGAGCTGGGTGGTGTCAATTTGGGTATTACCAGCGGCACGCTCTGCATTGATTTTGCTGGCAAGCCCTTGGTTTCCATTGGCCAGCACCAGAAGCACACCCCAAGGCGCAGCCATTGGATCAACACGCCCGCCCCCTGAGAGCGAGGCAGTGATGAGCGGCTGAATACCACTGTAAATGTCGTAGGTCATGCCAGGGACTTGCAGCAGGTCTTCGGGGGCATCAAAGCCTGAGCGTGGCCCGGTGGTGCTGGGCCTTGCACGCGCTTGCACAATATTTTGCGCCAGGAGTGCAGATTGGGCGGGAGGCATGGATACGGCGTAGCGGAACAGGTCGGCCAATAAGGCCTCGGGAGCATGGTTGATGTCGATCAGGCCGCTGAGGGACTGAATTTGCACCATGATTTGTCGACCCTCAAAGACTACTGGGCCAGCACTGAACCCAGTGGTGCCGGCCACTGGCTTGGCACTGAGGTCTTGCAGGGACAGCCTGATTGCAGCGTCTGCAGCAGCAGTGGCAATGATGGCCGCTCGGTCAAGGCTGGTCTGGCGAATTTCATCTTTTGCGAGCTTTGTCAGACCAGTTACGGCAATACCAAGGGCTGCAACAATCCAGAGCACGGCAATCAATGCCACTCCTTTGGAGGCTTTAGGGGGATGGCTTTGGATTTGCATCAGCGGGCACCCCCTCCAATGGCAAAGCCCTGACCTATACCCTGCCCTTGAGTAAGTTCGTACACCGGAATGGTGATTTCGGGCCAGTCACCACTAGGTGTTGTCAATTGGATTTTGACCCGGTCTGGCAAGGTGTCCTGCCTGGGCCAGCCACTGACCCACCCTTGAGGCCAACCCTCTGGCAAGGGACCGGGAGATTTGGGCAGGCCCTGCGCACTGACCAGCAGCTGGGTGGCGTTGCGTACCAGGATGCGGCGCTCGGCGATGTTCCAGTCTTTTTTGGTCGGCTCAAGAGACCAAGGTAAAAAGCGCAGCACAAGCTGACTTTGGTTGTTGTTTGTTTCGACTTGAAGGCGAAAGAAATACCTACCACCAACGCCGGGGCGTGCTGGCATGACGCCTAACCATTCGATGGCATTGGTCGCTGCACGGAACTGCACGATGGGTGATGCGGTGGCATCTGCTGGCGGGGTTTTTTGGCCGGAGACCCGACCAAGGACTTGCCTGAGCATGAAAACGGCTGTGCGCATTTCGTCGGCTTTGTCGAGGCGTTGGTCGACGCGCTCGGTGGTTTGGCCGATGGTTTGCATCACGCCCGCCATAGATAGGATGAGCAGAGACAGTAGGGACAATGTGACCACGACTTCAATGAGCGTGAAGCCTCGCGTGCGCGTGGTCATGGAATGGTCTCGCCTGGCAATGGGCGTCCCTCGGGTAGCAGGGTTATCAACTCAAGGGTTTGGGGAGTACCAGCATCAAGCCATTGCAATGTGAGGCCCACTTTGTGCAAACGCACCATGTTGGGTGCGCCGGTTTGACTGACAGGGGTTGGGTATGGGGCACTGATAGCTTTCCATGAGATGCCACCTGATTGGCCGGTTTCGTTCCAGCCCTGGGGGGCAACCCAGTCGCGCGATGCTAAGAGGGATTCTGCAAGTACGATGGCCTTGTGCTGCTGCGTTACCTTGTAGATGGCGCTTGCCCCCGAGCCCATGGCTTGGTAAATCAGGGTTATGGACATTGCCAAGATTGCAACAGCTACCAATACCTCGAGGAGGGTAAAGCCTTTTGCGGGCCTTGATAAGGTCATGGCTGCAACGGTTCGTGCAAGATTTCACCCGCAAACCAGTCCACGCGAATGCGGGTGCCTGCGGAAGAGGGGCGAATCAACTCCAAGGTACCACCGGTAGCTCCACCATCTGGCAAAAAAACCCATTGGGCAAGGCCATCATTACTGATAAGGCTGGTACCCACGGTGGCCTTGACGCTAATGGCTTGTGGAATGGAGCGCATGGGCGCACCCTCTACCCCGTATGTTTTGTCTTTGAGGTTGACGACAAAGCGTTTAGGCACGCCCTGGGCTTGTGACTGTTGCTTGACTTGGCGCAGGTCTGACACAACGTTTCTGACTAAGTCTTGGTACTGGACTGCCTCTTGCAATTTGACAAGCGCAGTGGGCACGAAGGCTACGACCAAACCCAATATGGCAAAGACCACCAACAACTCCAGCAAGGTAAAGCCATAGGGCCTTACCTTGCTGGAGTTACGAGGCGATCTTTCATACTGCATGCGGTATCAGTTACTTATTTTTTGCTGGAGATGTCGGCGTTATCGCCCTCACCGCCAGGAGCTCCGTCTTCGCCCAGAGAGACTATTTGCACACCGCCACCGGGTGCCGGGTTGTTGTATTTGTATGGCTTGGACCAAGGGTCGGTTGGCAAACCACCTTTGATGTAGGGCCCATTCCAGCCGTTGGCGGTGGGCGGTTTACTGACCAAGGCCTGCAGGCCTTCTTCTGCAGTGGGGAAACGGCCCACATCAAGCTTAAACAGCTCCAGGGACTTGTCGAGGTCCGCAATTTGTATGACCGCAGCCTTGGCCTTGGCACCACCAAATTGTTTTAAGACCTGCGGCCCGACCAAACCGGCCAACAAACCCAAAATGGCCAATACGACCAAAAGTTCAAGGAGGGTGAAGCCGCGAACGATTCGGGGCAAGCGCTGGATACGCGCAATAGGCTTAGATAGCGAGATCATTGATAGACAAAATTCCAAGCAAGATGGAGATGATGATGAAGGCGATGGATACGCCGAGAATCAGAATCATTGCCGGCCCCAAGAGTGTGAGGAGGCGTTTGGTACCGTTTTCTACATCACGGTTAAGAATGGTCGCTAGCTCCAGCATCATGGAGCCTACGCGGCCTGTTTCCTCTCCTACACGGATGAGGTTTAGAGCCAAAGGTTCAAAAATACCGGCAGCCGATACACCCTGTATTACTTTACCGCCTTCTTTAACAATGGGCGCAATGCGCGCAAGGCATTGGCGGATGACGGGGTTGCCCACCGTCTCGGTGGCAATATGCAAGGCAGTGAGCACTGGCACACCGTTGCCAAGCAAGGTGCCCATAGAGCGCGCAAACAGGGTGAGCTGATATTTAAGGGTGAGATCACCCACCAATGGCAAACGCAGCATGCGGGTTTGCCACCACAGCTTGCCGTTGGCTGATTGGAGCCACTTGGCCAAGGCCGCGCCCACCACCAAGGCCACGATGCCAATGGATATGCCGTGCTGGGTGAACACTTGGCCTATGGTCATGACCAAACGGGTGGGCAGTGGCAGTGCATCGCCCATGTCGGTGAACAGCTTTTCAAACTGCGGCACCACAAAAGCCAAAATACCCACCAAAGACAAGACCGACACCACCAACAAAATGGCGGGGTAAATGGTGGCAGAGATGACGCTGTCGCGCAGGGCGCGCTGGCGCTCCATGTGCTCTACCAAACGATCCAGAACAGCAGACATCTTGCCGCTGACCTCGCCAGATCGGATCATGTTGATGTAGAAGTCGCCAAACAAGCTGGAGTGCTCGGCCAAGGCTCGGCTCAAGGGCGTGCCGCCTTTCACAGACGTCAAGATACCTTGGGTGAGCTGCGCCACGCTGGGCTTGTGGCTCATTTCGATGAGCACGCGCAGCGCGTTGTCCAGCGCCAAACCGGCGCGCAGCATGATGGCTAGCTCTGCGGTCATGGCCAGTATGTCGGCCGATTTGACGGGGCTTTTGTCTATGCGCTGCTTGCGCGCAAAACTTTTGCTGGCAGCGGCGCTTTGCCCGGCTGATGCGGTAGCCACTGCGCCAGCGGCATCGTCGAGCCGCAAGGGGGTGAGGCCCTGAGAGCGCAGTTGTTTGAGTGCTGCGCCGGAGCTGACAGCACTTAAAACACCCTCACGGGTTTCGCCACTGGCCGTGACGGCTTGCCACGCAAAATCAGGCATCGGTTTGGTCCTGGGTCACGCGGGCGAGTTCGTCCAAGGTGGTAACGCCAGCCGCCACTTTGCGCAAGCCGTCTTGGTACAGGCTGAGCATGCCGCTTTGGGCGGCAATGGTGTTGAGGACATTGGCGTCGCGCCCTTCAATAATGGCGCGGCGCATGGGTTCGTCCACCAACAACAGTTCATGTATGCCGGTTCGGCCTTGGTAGCCCGAGCGGCGGCAATGGTCGCACCCAACTGCACGGTAAATGGGCTGGCCTGCGGACAAGAAGCGGCCCAGGCCCGTGGCCTCCAGTACCTCGAGGCTGGGGTTGTAAGGCTGTTTGCAGTGCACACACAAAGTGCGCAGCAAACGCTGGGCCAAGATACCGTTGACCGACGATGTGATGAGATAGCTCTCAATGCCCATGTCTTGCAAGCGCACGATGGCACCCGCTGCTGTGTTGGTGTGCAAGGTGGACAGCACCAAGTGCCCGGTAAGGGCCGATTGCACGGCAATTTGTGCGGTTTCTCCGTCACGCATTTCACCGATCATGATGATGTCGGGGTCTTGCCGCAGGATGGAGCGCAGGGCGTTGGCAAAGGTGAGATTGATTTGCGAGTGCACCTGGATTTGGTTGATGCCCTCTAACTGGTATTCGACCGGGTCTTCAACGGTGATGATTTTTTGGGCACTGGCATCAATTTTGGCCAGTGCGGCATACAAGGTGGTGGTTTTGCCAGAGCCGGTAGGGCCTGTGACCAACAAAATGCCGTGGGGTTTGGCCAAAAGGGCGTTAAAGCGCTCCAGGGTGTCGTGCTCGAAGCCCATTTTTTCGAGGTCTAGCCGCACACTAGCCCGGTCTAGCACCCGCATGACCACGCTTTCGCCATACACAGTGGGCACAGTGGACACGCGCAAATCCAGTTCGCGACCTTTGACGCGGGTTTTGATGCGGCCGTCTTGCGGCAGGCGGCGCTCTGCAATGTCGAGATGGGCCAAAAGCTTGACGCGGGAGCTGACGGCAGCGCTCAGGCGTGGGGGCACGGATTCGCCAGGGTGAATGACGCCATCAATGCGGTATCGCACGTGCAGGCCATCATCAAATGGTTCTAAGTGAATATCAGAAGCGCGCAGGTCAATGACGCGGCCAATGATGGTGTTGACCAGGCGGATAACGGGGGCCTCGCTGGCCAGGTCTTTGAGGTGCTCTACAAAGTCGCCACCGTCGGAGCCGTCGCCAAAACCGTCGTCTTCTTCGGATATTTCTTCAACGGGCTCGGTGAGAGCTTTTTCAATATCGGCCTCTAGCGCTAGGCATGGGCGCACGGTCAGGCCCGTGGCCAAGTGCAGTGCTTTGAGCACAAAAGCGTCTTGGGGTACGCTCATGGCGACGTGCAGCGCCTGGCCTTCAACTGCCAACGGGTACACAACGTTGGCTTGTAAAAATTCGGGTAGCAGGCCCGGCACCTCAGGCATGAGGTCAGGGAAATCGGAGGCTGGCACAAAGGGCAAACCCAGTTGCACCGACAGTGCCTGGGCGACATCGATGTCAGACACCAAGCCCAGGCGCACCATGACTTGGCCCAGCATCCCGCCCATTTCTTGCTGGGCGGCAAGGGCACGCTCCAGGTCGCGCGGCGATAACTTGCCTGCTTGCACCAACACCTCGCCCAAACGCGCGGGCACAGCAAGGTTGTCTGATAAAGCGGGGGCAGAAAGGGTTTGGGTCGTCATGGATAAAAGCAAACTGCGGCCTTGGGTTGGCTGGCCGCTTTGGCTAGGGCCCGAATGACGCAAGAGTGTATCCGGGACAGCATTTGACGCCCCAGCTTGGATTACATTCGCAAGCTTTGTTCCCGATTGCTTGAGGCCCTGGCCTAGGCCCGCACCCTTATGACTGCATTTTCCGCCCCGCCCCGCTCCACCCACATTGCTTGCGCATTGGCCGCCTGTGGCGTAGTACTGGCAGGCGTTTGGGGAGCCCAAATGCTTCGCAGCCAAACGATCGACAAGGGAAGTGCCATGGTGCTGGCCCCGATGATTGGGGTCATAGAGCCTTGCATTTTGGCGCAGGCGGACAGCAACGCGCCCAGCCTGAATGCCATGACCACAGCTTGCACAGCGCCCCAAGGGTCTGCTGCGGCACTGGTGGAGTCAACACTGAAGGGTGTGGAGAATGGTCAAGCCACGCGCTACCCGCTGGGCTACACGCTGCCGGTGCCTTTGTTGCAACTGTTTCGCCAAGATGCTTCCGGCAATTGGGTGATTGATGACACCACCGTGGGCAGGTTGGTGCGAACGGTACGAGACAGCCCACGCCCGGTAGTGCTGTATTTGTTTTCAACGCACTTTGCCTCTGGCGCACCGCTGGAGCGGGTTTTGGCGCAAGACCCAGCCAACCTCATGCACACGCGCGATGGCCCTATGCCAGAAGGCGTTTATGGCGAAGCGCCGATTCACCACTGGACACTGGCGCGTACCGATACACCACTGACCCAGCGGCGCATACAGGCTGCACAGGCCCTGATGGATGCCTTGTGCCAGTTGCCGGCGGTAGACATTGTAAAGATCAAGGCTGTCACCTTGCTGGGCGAGTTGCACCATTTTTTCCCGGATTTTGAGGCGGGCATGGGCTTTGATGGCTCTTACCGCATCACCGACTACAGCGCGGCATCGGTGCAGGGGTTCAGAGACTTTTTGCGCCAAGAGTTTGGCCAGGTGGAAAAGCTGAACCGACTAGTAGGGGCCGATTACGCGGGCTTTGATGCAGTGCAACCGCCATCGCGGGACATTCGGACAGAGCCTTTGCAGCGTTTTCAAGACCACATCGACGCCTATGCCCATGGCAGCCTACCCGTGACGGGCTGGGCCTATACAGGGCCAGGCCACGATGACACCCCGCGCTGGGTGCATGTGTACCGCAATGGGGTGTGGGCAGGCAAGGCCCCGGTCAACCAGGGCCGCCAAGACGTGTTGCAAGCCAAGCCCGAGCTGGGCCATGCCAACACCGGCTGGCGGTTTGACTTGGACTTTAAACACCTGCCGTCAGGCATGCACCGCCTGGATGTTTTTTTAGAAACCCGCCCTGGGCAAATGAGTGCCATTGGCACACGCCACATCGCAGTGATGGACAGCAAGCAAAGCCCGCCCCCAACCTTTGCGCAGCAGGCCTTGCCTGCCAGCACACCATTGCCACAAGGCATGCAGGCCTACCTGGAAATGCCGCGTGAGGCGGCTTCGTATTACTACAACCCTTTGGTGCCTTTGTGGCATGCGTTTAGGGCGCAGCAGGTGGTGACGTATTTGCAAAGTTTTAATGGGGCCTTGCAGCCCGCCTGTCTTGCCAAGACGCCCCGCTACATGCACCAGATCATGCCGCTGACCAACCCCAGTTGGGACGAGAACAAGTTTGCCGCTCAGGCCTCATTGCGGCCCCTACCCGGCTTACACCTGGGGGTGAGCTTGTATGGCGATGCCACCTATGGGCAACGGTTTGACCGCTGGTACGCCAGGTCTGGGCATACCGGTTATGGAGTGACAGAGTTTCACCCGCTCAAACCCATGGATGCAACGCAGGTGCGCAATATGCTGCAAACCCACGCCCAGCGGGGTGCGCAGTTTTTGTCATTTTTTATGGAGCCCCGCTGGCAGGGCCAGTTGGTAGAGCGCGGTCACAATATTTTGTCGATAGACCCGAGCAATGCGCTGCATGGGTCAGACGTGCTGTACCGATCGATGCAAGAGGCATTGCCAATAGCACCAACAGCACAGCGCTAAAGCAGGTTCAGCCAAATACTTCGGCAGCCGCCAGTGGCAAACCCTGCGCATCTTTGGCAGATAGCTGCGGCGCACTGGGCAATGCAGGCCACTGGATGCCGATGGCGGGGTCGTTCCAGATGATGCAGCGCTCGTGCGCGGGGGCGTAGTAGTCGGTGGTTTTGTAGAGAAAGTCTGCGCTTTCGCTGAGCACCACAAAGCCATGCGCAAAGCCTGGGGGTACCCACAGCTGGCGCTGGTTATCTTCGCTCAGCTCCACCCCCACCCACCGGCCAAAGGTGGGGGAGCTTTTGCGGATGTCCACCGCCACATCAAACACACAGCCCCGGGCTACGCGCACCAGTTTGCCTTGCGGCTGCTGCACTTGGTAGTGCAGGCCACGCAATACGCCTTGGCTGCTGCGGCTGTGGTTGTCTTGCACAAACTGGTGGTTGGTGCCCGTGGCTTCGTTGAAGGCGCGCTGGTTGAAGCTTTCAAAGAAGAAGCCCCGTGCATCGCCAAAGACTTTGGGCTCGATCAAGACAACATCGGGAATGGCGAGGCGGGTGGCTTGCATGGGCTTTTGTCAGTAAATGGTTTCTTTGAGGATGCGCTGCAAGTACTGCCCATAGCCGCTTTTGGTCAGGGGCTGGGCCAGGCGCTGCAGTTGCTCGGCGTTGATCCAGCCGTGGCGCCAGGCAATTTCTTCGGGGCAGGCAATTTTGAGGCCCTGGCGGTGCTCCAGGGTGGCGATGAACTGGCCGGCTTCGAGCAGGCTTTCGTGGGTGCCGGTGTCTAGCCAGGCGTAGCCACGGCCCATGATTTCGACGTTGAGCTGGCCTTGTTGGAGGTACAGGCGGTTGAGGTCGGTGATTTCGTATTCGCCACGGGGAGAGGGTTTGAGGCCCTTGGCCAATTCGACCACCTGGTTGTCGTAAAAGTACAGGCCGGTGACGGCGTAGCTGGACTTGGGCTGGGCGGGCTTTTCTTCAAGACTGAGGACGCGGCCTTCGGCGTCAAATTCGGCCACGCCATAGCGCTCCGGGTCTTGCACGTGGTAGGCGAAAACGCTGGCGCCTTGGGTGCGTTGCATGGCGTTGCCCAGCAGTTCGTGGAAGTGGTGGCCGTAAAAGATGTTGTCGCCCAGCACCAAGGCGCTGGGGGCTCCGGCCAAGAAGGCCTCGCCAATGACAAACGCTTGTGCCAGGCCGTCAGGCGATGCTTGCACTGCGTATTGCAGGTTCAGGCCCCATTGGCTGCCGTCACCTAGCAACTGGGCGAAGCGTGGGGTGTCTTGCGGGGTGCTGATGATGAGGATGTCTCGTATGCCCGCCAGCATGAGGGTGCTGAGGGGGTAGTAGATCATGGGCTTGTCGTACACCGGCAGCAGTTGTTTGCTGATGGCCAAGGTGGCGGGGTGCAGGCGCGTGCCAGAGCCCCCAGCCAGGATGATCCCTTTGCGGTTGGTGGCCGGGGTGGTTTTGAGTGCGTTCATGGGTCAATTCAGTGTTGTGTTTCGGTGTGCGCCAAACCGAGCTCAACGGCAATGGCGTGCAGCCTTTTGTCGCGCGTCCATAGGGGCTGCGCGCCTAGCTGTGCCGCAGCCAGCAAATGCATGTCTATATAGCTAATGCCACGCCCCATGAGGGCATGCGCGTCGATAAAAAACAGTACTTCTTTGTCGGTAGCGACGCGCGTTTGAGGCAAGGCTTGCAACAGGCCAAGGAGTTCGGCGCGTGCCTTGAGGCTGCCGCAGGCCAGCTCGCCCACGATAAATGGGTGCATGTCGACTTGCCCGGCCTCTAGTGCTGCACTGAGCGCAAGGTCACCACTGCGCAAATGGTCGACCCACACCGATGTATCTACCAGCATTACGCCTCGGACTCTCTGCGGCGGGTAGTGGGCTGCAATTGGGGTTGCGTGCCGCCCAATCGGGCCAGACGGCGGGCGCTTTCGCGCTGCACTAGCGCTTGCAGTGCTTCGCGAATTAACTGGGTGCGCTCTGTCAGACCACTGATTTGCTGGGCCTGCGCGAGCAATTCATCGTCAAGGGTGAGGGTGGTACGCATGGGGAAAGTCCTTTATGCTGCAGGATAAGCACCAAAAAAATCATCAGATGATGATTGATTTTATGCCAGCACCTCATGCAACATGCGCTGCACGCCTTGCTGCCAATGAGGCAGTTGCAGGCCAAAGGTGGCTTGCAGTTTGGCGGTGTTCAGGCGCGAGTTGTGGGGCCGTGTAGCGGGCGTGGGGAAGGCGCTGGTAGGCACTGCGGTGATGTCTTTTGCTATTATTTTAATAGCAGGAAAGGCCGTGGATACTGCGGCAAAGACGTATTTTGCATAAGAAAACCATGTGGTTTCGCCTGCGGCGACCAGGTGGTACAGGCCTGCGTCTTGCGGGCGCTGGCCCAGGTGGCGTATGGCGTGGGCGGTGACGTCGGCCAGCAGGTCGGCACCGGTGGGGGCGCCCCATTGGTCGTCGATGATGGTCAGACGTTCGCGCTCTTGGGCCAGGCGCAGCATGGTTTTGGCAAAGTTGCCGCCGCGTGCGGCATAGACCCAGCTGGTGCGCAAGATGAGGTGTTGGCAACCGGCTTGCTGTATGAGCTGCTCGCCTTCTAGCTTGGTGCGGCCATACACGCTCAAGGGGGCGGGAGTGTCGGTTTCTGTCCTGGGGCGGGTGCCGCTGCCGTCAAACACGTAGTCGGTGCTGTAGTGCACCAACAGGGCGCCCAAGCGGGCGGCCTCTTGCGCCAGGGTGCCTGGGGTGGTGGCGTTGATGATGCGGGCCAAGTCTGGCTCGCTTTCGGCTTTATCGACCGCGGTGTGGGCGGCGGCGTTGACGATGATGTCGGGGCGCAAGGCGCGCACGGTGTCGGCCACGCCTTGGGGGTTGGTGAAGTCGCCACAGTGGTCGGTGCTGTCAAAGTCCAGCGCGGTGACGCGGCCCAGCACGGCAAGGCTGCGTTGCAGCTCCCAACCGACTTGGCCGCCTTTGCCCAGCAGCAAGATGTGGGGGGCGGTCATGCGCTGTATTGGGTTTGCACCCATTCGCGGTAGGCGCCGGTTTGCACGCTGGCCACCCAGTCGGGGTTGCTCAGGTACCACTGCACGGTTTTGCGGATGCCGGTGTCAAAGGTCTCGGCGGGCTTCCAGCCCAGCTCGCGCTCGATTTTGCGGGCGTCGATGGCGTAGCGGCGGTCGTGGCCGGGGCGGTCTTTGACGTAGGTGATTTGGGCGCTGTAGCTTTGGCCGTCGCTGCGGGGACGCAGTTCATCGAGCAACGCGCAAATGGTTTTGACGATGTCGATGTTGGGCTTTTCGTTCCAGCCGCCTACGTTGTAGGTATCGCCCACCCGGCCAGCGGCCAGCACGGCGCGGATGGCGCTGCAATGGTCGCGCACATACAGCCAGTCGCGCACTTGCATACCGTCGCCATACACGGGCAGGGGTTTGCCTGCCAGGGCGTTGGTAATCATCAAGGGGATGAGTTTTTCAGGAAAGTGCAGCGGGCCGTAGTTGTTGCTGCAATTGGTGGTCAGCACGGGCAGGCCGTAGGTGTGGTGCCATGCACGCACCAGGTGGTCGCTGGCGGCTTTGCTGGCGCTGTAGGGGCTGTTGGGCTCGTACAGGTGGTCTTCGGTAAAAGCAGGGGCGTTGGGTGCCAGGCTGCCGTACACCTCGTCGGTAGATACATGCAAGAAACGGAAGGCGCTTTGCGCATCGGCAGGCAAACCCGCCCAGTAGTGGCGCACGGCATCGAGCAAGCGGAAGGTGCCCACCACGTTGGTCTGAATAAATTCGCCCGGGCCGTGGATGGATCGGTCTACATGGCTTTCAGCGGCAAAGTTGAGCACGGCACGGGGGCGGTGGCGGGCCAGCAGGTCTTGCACCAGGGTGGCATCGCCAATGTCGCCCTGCACAAAAATATGCCGCGCATCGCCCTGCAAGGGGGCCAGGTTGTGCAGATTGCCCGCGTAGGTGAGCTTGTCGAGGTTGAGCACAGGCTCGTCCGATTGCGCAAGCCAGTCCAGCACAAAGTTGGCGCCAATAAAGCCAGCGCCGCCAGTCACGAGAATCATGGGTATGAAAAAGTAAGGGTGAACAGACCGCGCCCCGCTTGGCATGGGGGCGTGGCGTCAAAGGGGGCAATTATCCCATTGCCCGTTTGGGGGCATCAGCCCCCAAAACGCAGGGCGGCAAGCTCCAGCAGGCCATCAAAAATAAGGTTGTCTACCAAATGCGCGGGGCGGGCCATGCTGGGGGCCATTTTCCAGCCAGCGCCGCCGGTCATGATGCAGGCGGGCTCGGTGCCGGTGTATTGCGTCAGGTGCTGCACCATGCGCTCGACTGCGCCTGCGATGGCGTAGGTGCCGCCGCTGGTCAGGGCGTCGCTGGTGTTGGTGGGGAACATGCGCACATCGCCTGTGGGTACGTGCAGGCCTGCGGTGCCGCCCTCTAGCGCGCGCAGCATGATGCCGTGGCCGGGCAAGATGAAGCCACCCAAAAAGCGGCCCGATGCGTCCATGGCATCTACCGTAACCGCCGTGCCCACCATGACCACCACCAAAGGCCGTGCCGCGCCTTGGCGCAGCAGGTGGTGGCGGGCACCAATCAGGGCCACCCAGCGGTCTGCGCCCAGGCGCGAGGGGTGGTCGTAGCCGTTGACGACGCCCGCCTCTGCGTCAGACGGCACTACCCATTGGGGGGCCAGGTTCCACAGCTCCATGGTGTGCTCGACCCGGCGCTTGGCAGCGTCGCCCGCCACCACGCAGCCCAGCATGCGCGTGGGCGCTGGCAGCTGCGCCCATTGCTGCTCGGGCAAGCGTTCGATGTGCTCTAAAAACTCGGCCCCGTGGGCCAGCATGGGCGCACCGGGGCGGTTATCGCCATACAACGCCCACTTCAAACGGGTGTTGCCGACGTCGATGGCCAAAAAAGTCATGCGGCAGTGTATTGGGTATGCAGCGAGAAAGCTGGATCAGCCCTGACGCCACGGCAGACCATGAAAGCGCCAGCCCCCGGTGTGGCCGCGCTGGGCATTGGCATCGGGGTCGCCCTCAAAGCCTTCAAGAATGTTGTAGGCCAACAAGCCCAGCTCAGTCGCCCGGCGGGCCGCGGCAATGGAGCGCACACCACTGCGGCACAGCAGCACCAGGGCTTGGCCGGCCGCTGCGGCGGCGCGTATTTGGGTGTCAAAGTCGGGGTTCATGGCCATGCCGGGCCACTGCTTCCAGACTACGGCCACTGCGCCGGGCACCTCTCCTACCCAAGTGCGCTCGGCGTCGGTGCGCACATCGACCAAAACGGCTTGGCCTTGTTGTACCCATTGCCACGCCAGGGTGGGCGAAACATCGCCTGCGTAGCCTTGGGCGGGGGTGGCGGCTTGGCTGGCAGCGGGTGTGGGTGAAGTCATGGCGTCTCCTATCAAGGGGGATACGGGCGGGGGTCAGTCCCAGCCAGGCGCGGGTTCGGTGCGCATTTGCTGGCGCAAGGTGCGATGGTCGGGCACCACGGTGGCAACGGTGTCCCAAAACTTGGGGCTGTGGTCCATCACGCGCAGGTGGGCCAGCTCGTGGGCCACCACGTAGTCGATGATGGCAGGCCGAAAGTGCAGCAAGCGCCAGTTGAGGCGAATCGCACCATCGACCCGTGCGCTGCCCCAGCGGGTTTGGGCGCTAGACAGGCGCAGGCTGGTCCAGCGCACTCCCAACAGCGGGGCAAAGTGCTCCAGGCGCTCGGTAAAGTGCTGGCGGGCTGTGCGCATGAGCCACGCTTGCACAGCGTCGCGGATTTGCTCAGGGCTTGCGCTGTGGGCCAACGCCAAGCGGAGGGTGGGCATGGCTGGGGGGGCATCGGCAGACGCATTGGTTGCTGCATCGTCAGACCCATGCACACACAAGGCAGCGCCCTGCCCTTCAAAACGGTGGGCAGGGTCTAGCAGCAACTGCAAGGGCTTGCCCAGGTAGGGCAACGTGGCACCGTTGGCCCACACCAAGCGCTGGGTTTCAGTGCGCAGCTGGCGTTCGCGGGCCTCGCGCAGTTTGCGCAAAATCCAGTCGGCTTTTTGCTGCACTGCGGCATCGACCGCAGTGGGCGTCACCCACACAGGTGCGCGCACCGACAGGCCATCGGCCCCCACGGTAAACCCAATGCTGCGGCGGCGTGCGCGGTGCAGGGCATAGGCCACCACGGCATCGCCCAGCCACACCTGGCGCTGGGCCTGGGGGTGGCGAAACTCCGCCGGGGCCAGCAGCAAAGCGGTGTCTGCGGGTGCACTGGCTTCATCCGGTGCTGTGGGCAGGCCCAGGGTGGGCGCTGTATCTACTGGAGGGCTAGAGGGTGATAGGGCTTTTGCTATATTTTCTATAGCAAACAGTCCTTGATCTTCTAAGGCAGAAGGCGCTTTTGGCTTGTTTTTTGCCTTGAAAGTGCTTTTGGGGCTCGTTGGAGCAGGTTGCGCAGCGCCTTGGGGTTCTGGCCCCCAATCGAGCGGGTGCTGCGGTGTGGGATGGTTATCTGCCACGCGATGCCCGCTTTCAGTCGGCTGCCGCACGCTGGGGTGCAACAGGGGCGGGGGAATCGGCAGGCAGCGTGGGTGCAGCGTGCGCAGGGGTGGCGTCGGGGCTTACCTTGGGATAAGCATCAGGATCCAGTCGGCGCATTTCAGCTTCGATCCAGGCCTCTACTTCACGCATTAGTTCGTCGGCCTCGCGGCCCTGGGTAGGAATGGCTGGGCCAATCGACACATCCACCACTCCAGGCCGCTTAATGAACGCCTTGCGCGGCCACACCTTGGCAGACGTCACCGCAATGGGCACCACAGGCGCACCGGCCGCAATGGCCAAGCGCGTGCCGCCCGTTTTGTACTGGCCCGCTTGCCCACGGGGCACGCGGGTGCCTTCTGGGAACATGATGACCCACACACCTTTGCCCAGCAGCGCCCTGCCCTGCTGCACCACTTTGGCAAAGGCGCGGGCACGCTGGCTGCGGTCGATGTGGATCATGTCCAGCCGACCAATGGCCCAGCCAAAAAACGGGATGTAGAGCAGCTCTTTTTTGAACACATAGGCCAAGGGGCGCGGCATGATGGCGGGCATCAAAAAGGTCTCAAAGGTGGACTGGTGCTTGACCAGCAACACCGCAGGGCTGTCAGCCCCCTGGGGCAAGTTCTCCATGCCGGTGATGCGGGTGCGTATGCCCAGCAGCGGCACAGCGCTGCGCACGCTCAGGGCCAGCCACTGCACCGCAGTACGGTACACCCAGGCACGGGGCATGCCCAGCAAAGCCCCGCTTACCACCACCAGTGCATAGGGCACCACGGTAATAGCCATCCAGAGCAGGTGAAGAACCGAGCGAATCAAAGCCATAAACACCATTGCGTACCATCAAAAAAGGCTGCCCCTTCAAGGGTGCGCCCTGCACATATTCAGATCAAGCCGTGCCTTGCGGCAGCACCGGCGGCGGCGGGTTGCTGGCGCTTGCAGGCACCAGGGTAGCGGCAAATGCCGCCAAGTCGGTATGCACCTGGGTGCCCTGCGGGTAACCAGAAGGCAATGGCACACCCGGCGCCAACAAAGCGGCCTTGCCCGTGCACACCAAATGCAAATGGGCCCCCACAGCGGCCCCCGCCTGCAAGTGGGCCACATTGCTGCCCACCACATGGGCCTGCGCGGGCTCTACGCCCAGGCGTTCACACAGTTGCACCAAAAGGCCCGGGGCGGGCTGGCGGCATTGGCAGTCTTCCTCCGGCGTATGGGGGCAGTAAAACACGGCATCAATGCGCCCGCCCACAGCGGCCAGTTGGCGGTGCATTTTGGCGTGGATGGCATTGAGGGCCAGTGCATCAAACAAGCCCCGGCCCAAGCCGGGTTGGTTGGTGGCCACCACCACATGCCAGCCCGCGTGGTTCAGGCGGGCCACCGCCTCCAGCGCACCGGGCTGGGGGCGCCATTCATCGGGCGTGGTGACGAAGTCATCAACCGCCAAATTAAGGGTGCCGTCGCGGTCGAGGATAACGAGCTTCATGCCAGACGCGACAGGTCAGCCACGCGGTTCATGGCGTCGTGCAGGCTTTTGAGCAGGCCCTGGCGGTTCAAGCGCAAGTCCATTTGCTCGGCGTTCACCATCACGTCGTCAAAAAACGCATCGACAGGGGCACGCAGTACTGCAAGCGTTTGCAGGCTGGCGGTGTAATCGCCCGCATCAAACTGCGCATTGGCCTCGGGCACAAAGCGTTGCAGGGCGGCGTAGAGGTCTTTTTCGGCCTGCTCTTGCAGCAAAGCGGGGTTGACGTGGGCATCGACCTCGCCTGCTTTTTTGAGGATGTTGCCCACGCGCTTGTTGGCAGCGGCAAGGGCGGGGGCTTCTGGCAGGGCGGCAAAGGCGCGCACGGCTTGCAGTTGCTTTTGCACCAGCGACAAGCGCTGCGGGCGCAGGGCCAGCACGGCATCGACCTCTTGGGCCGTATAGCCTTGGTCGCGCAAGGTGCCTGCGAGGCGGTCGTAAACAAAGTCAGTCAGTGCAGGCGTGGCGTCGGTAATTTTGCTGCCAAAGGCCGGCACAGCGCCCGCCAACAGGGTGTTCAAGTCAAGCGGCAGGTTTTTCTCTACCAACATCCGAATCACCCCCAAGGCATGCCGGCGTAATGCAAACGGGTCACGGTCGCCCGTGGGCAAATTGCCTATGCCAAACATGCCCACCAGGGTTTCCAGCTTGTCGGCCATGGCCACGATGGTGCCCACGTTGTCGCGGGGCAGGTCGTCGCCCGCAAAGCGGGGTTTGTAGTGGTCTTCAATGGCGTGGGCCACCTCAAACGACAGGCCATCGTTGGCCGCGTAGTAACCGCCCATGATGCCTTGCAGCTCCGGAAACTCGCCCACCATGTCGGTCACCAAATCGGTCTTGGCCAGCAGGGCGGCGGTGTCTACGCACTCCAGCAGGTAGTCGCGGGCCATGTCGCCCTCTTCTGAGTCGAGCGCAGGGTTGTGCGCGCCGATGGCGGCAAACAATTGCTGCGCAATGGCTTTGGCAATGGCACGCACGCGCTCCACCCGCTCGCCTTGGGTGCCCAACTTGTTGTGGTACACCACTTTGCCCAAAGCCTCCACGCGCGAGGCCAGAGTTTTCTTGCGGTCTTGGTCAAAAAAGAACTTGGCATCGGCCAAGCGGGGGCGCACTACGCGCTCGTTGCCGCCAATGACCAAGCTGGGGTCGGCAGGGCTGATGTTGCTGACCACCAAAAACTGATTTGTCAGCTTGCCTGCGGCGTCCAGCAGCGGAAAGTACTTTTGGTTGGCCTTCATGGTGAGGATGAGGCACTCTTGCGGCACATCCAAAAACTGCTTTTCAAATTGGCAAATCAGCACATTGGGGCGCTCTACCAAAGCAGTGACTTCATCGAGCAAGGCGTCGTCTTCAATAGGCTTACAACCACCGCCCACTTGGGCAGCGGCGGCGGCCAGTTGGCGGGCGATCTCGGCCTTGCGCGCGTCAAAGCTGGCAATGACCGCGCCATCGCGTTGCAGCGTGGCGGCGTAGTGGTCGGCATCGGGCAGTACCACGGGCGACACGGCGGCCTCAAAACGGTGGCCTTGCGTGGTGTTGCCTGCGGTCAAGCCCAGCGCCCTCACAGGCACCACGCGACTGCCATGCAACGCCACCAAGCCATGCGCGGGGCGCACAAAGTTGACGCTGCTCCAGCCAGGTAGCTCACAGCCCGTCTCAAGCTGGTAGCTCATGACTTTGGGAATGGGCAGCTTTTGCAGAGCATCTTCCAGAATGGCTCCTAATCTTTGCTCCAAGGGGACTTCAGCCGAAAGATCGACGTGGAAAAGAATAATGTTTTTCCCATCGTTTTCTTCTATGACGCGGTCTTTAACGATGGAGGCGAAATCAATATCAGCGGGGTATCCATGCGAGCCTTGCAACTTCTTAATCAATGCTGGAGTAGGAGATCCGTTGGAGTCAAGGCCTACAGACTTCTGCATCAACTTGCGCTTTTCACGTATAGGTGGGGACTCTGCCTTAACGGAAGTGATATGCGCAGCAAGCCGACGGGGAGAGGCGTAAGTGGTTAGTACAGAACCTTCTGCCAAAAACTCATGAAGCTCTAAACCACGATAAAGCTCCTTACCAAAAGCATCGCCTAACTTCTTAAGTGCCTTAGGGGGAAGCTCTTCTACAAACAATTCAATCAACAGATTTTGGATATTCATTTCAGCAGTTCCTAGGACACGCTCAGGCGGCTTTTTGGGGCATTTGCGCAACCCACTCACGCGGCGCCATCGGAAAGCCCAAACGCTCGCGGCTTTCGTAATAGCTTTGGGCCACGGCGCGGGCCAAGTTACGGATGCGGCCAATGTAGGCTGCACGCTCGGTCACGCTGATAGCGCCACGGGCATCGAGCAAGTTAAAGCTGTGCGCGGCCTTGAGCACTTGCTCGTACGCGGGCAAGGCTAGTTGCTGCTCCATAAGGTATTTAGCTTGCTTTTCGTGCGCGTTGAAGGCGGTAAACAAAAAGTCGGCGTCGCTGTGCTCAAAGTTGTAGGTGGACTGCTCTACCTCGTTTTGTTTGTACACGTCGCCATAGCTCAGGGTGTCTGTCCACTTGAGGTTGTAGACGTTATCCACGCCTTGCAGGTACATGGCCAGGCGCTCCAGGCCGTAGGTGATCTCGCCCGTGGCGGGCTTGCAGTCAATGCCGCCCACTTGCTGAAAGTAGGTGAACTGCGTGACTTCCATGCCATTGAGCCACACCTCCCAGCCCAGGCCCCATGCGCCCAGGGTGGGGTTCTCCCAGTCGTCTTCCACAAAGCGGATGTCGTTCTTTTTCAGATCAAACCCCAGGGCCTCCAGGCTACCCAGGTACAGCTCCAAAATGTTGGCAGGGGCGGGTTTGAGCACCACTTGGTACTGGTAGTAGTGCTGCAAGCGGTTGGGGTTCTCGCCATAGCGGCCATCTTTGGGGCGGCGACTGGGTTGCACGTAGGCGGCTTTCCAGGGCTCGGGGCCAATGGCGCGCAAAAAGGTAGCAGTGTGCGAGGTGCCAGCGCCCACCTCCATGTCGTAGGGCTGCAAAAGAGCGCAGCCTTGGGCGTCCCAATAAGACTGCAACTTCAAGATGATTTGCTGAAAGGTCAACATGGCGTTGGTGGGCAGGGTGACAAGCCACCCGGCAACAAGGTAAGTGATGAGACAGCCCGCAGCACATGCGGGCAAGCCGCTGATTTTACGGTGCCAAGCCGCACCTGCTAATGCGGCACAAGCAACATCCGTCCGCACCCATGAAAAAGGCCAGAGCCCATTTAGGGCCCCGGCCTTACCAACCAGCCCATCCAAGCCACAGGCTGGTGCGTACTGGTGACTACCTTTGCAGGCAGCCCCTCGGCGCAGGTGTTGCGCACGAGGTCAAATTAACTATCCATGGCACTGGACGCAGCGTCACCATAGGGCGCAGCCCGAGCGAGTGCCCCCGCGCAAGGGCCGCCCCGCCGCGCTGGAGGCGTCCCCCTTCAGGGGGAAGGCGCAAAGCGCCTCAGGGGGTCATCTCAATACTCCCAAAAAATGCGCTGCAGCTCTTTGCTGTCGTTGGTCTTAGTCAAGGCCACCAAAGCCAAGATACGGGCCTTTTGTGGGCGCAGGTCGTGGGCCACCACCCAGTCGTATTTGTCGTCTGGTTGCTCTGCATTGCGCAGCACAAAACCATCTGGCACACGGGCAGATCGCACCACATGCACACCCTTGGCACGCAAGGCCTTCAGCGAATCTACGGCCTGGGCCGCCACAGAGCCATTGCCAGTGCCCGCATGCACCAGTGCTTTCACACCGGCTTTGCCATAGGCTTCAATGCCTGTGGTGTTCATGTTGCTGTAGCCATAAACGATGTCCACAGCGGGCAAGCTTTGGATGTCGTCGATATTGAACTCTGACTGCATGGTGTGGCGCTTGGCGGGCGCACGGAACCAATAGTTTTTACCCTCTACCACCATGCCCAAGGGGCCCCACTGGCTTTTGAATGCCTCGGTTTTGATGTTGATGTGCTTGTGCACATCGCGGCCCGTGTGGATCTCGTCGTTCATGGCAATCAGCACGCCTTTGCCGCCTGCGTCTTTGCTGGCCGCAACGCTCACAGCGCTGTAAAGGTTCAATGCACCATCAGCAGACAAAGCCGTACCAGGGCGCATAGAGCCCACCAGCACCACGGGCTTGTTGGTGCGAATCACCAAGTTTAAAAAGTAGGCTGTTTCCTCCATGGTGTCGGTGCCATGGGTGATGACGATGCCATCGACATCAGGCTGTTTGGCCAATGCAGATACGCGCTGGCCCAGCTTGAGCAGGTGGTCGTTGGTAAAGCTTTCAGATGCGATCTGAAAAACCTGCTCGCCAGACACCTTGGCCACATTGGCAAGCTCTGGCAAACCTGCCAGCAATTTATCGACCGGCACCTTGGCTGCGGCATAGGTAGCACTGTTGGCCGCCGTAGCGCCTGCCCCGGCAATGGTGCCGCCAGTGGCCAGCACCACCACATGGGGCTTGGCTGCCTGGGCAATGGCTGCCGCAGACAAGGCGGACAGCAACACGCCAGCAAGCCAGCGGTGGACGGATGGAAGAACGCGCATGGATGAATCTCCTGAAAGAACACTTGTGTTTGCATGGCCGTTGCGTGCACACACCGGCCGGGACGGGTTACGCGTGATCAGTGCGGTGGCGATATGCTATGAGACAAAAATACATACGTGTGATGAATAATCAACCGCTTGTAATGAATAAAACTCACAGTACGTCATGAACCTGCGCCAGCTTGAAGTCTTCCAGGCCGTGCTGCAAACCGGCAACATGAGCGCTGCTGCGCGGCTTTTGTGCATAACGCCATCCGCCGTAAGCAAAGCAGTGGCGCATACCGAGCTGCAACTGGGCTACCGGCTGTTTACCCGCACGCCCAGCGGGCTAACGCCCACACCAGAGGCCCAAGTGCTGGCAGCCGAATCGGCTGATATCCACCGCCAGCTAGACGCCCTGCGCCGCACCGCACGCAACCTAGCGGCACACGACTCGGGCGAAGTGCGCCTTGCTGCCCTGCCCTCTTTGTCGCATGAGTTCTTGCCACGGGTACTGCAGCGGCATGCAGCATTGCACCCACATGCCACAGTAGAGGTGCGCACCATTCACCAAGACCAAATGACACAGGCACTGCTGACGCGCAGCGTAGATTTTTGTTTGGGCTTTTACAAACACCCTCACCCGCAAATACAAAGCGACTTGCTGGGCAGCGGCCACTTGCACATGGCGGTGGCTGCATCGCTATGGCACCGAGGGCCACGCAATGCCAGCACCGGCGCACGGCTGGCGCAGGTGCCCGTGATACGGCTAGTGGGCGACGACCCCATGCGCCAATGGATTGATGAAATTGCCCACAGCCTGGGTGCACCAGGGGTGTCGGGCATACAGGTACAAACATCCAGGCTGGCCCTGGAGCTAGTAAAGCTGGGCATGGGCTGGACGGTGGTGGACTACATCACCGCATCGCGGCTAGACCCTGCAGTGCTGGTCACGCAAGAGCTGCGCGAACTACCGCCTATGTCCCTTTACGTGTACCACCTGCCGTCGGCCCCGCCCAACATACAAGCCACCCGCATGCTGGGCATGCTGCCCGAGGTGCTGCGTGAAGTGCAAACGGGCAACACCACCGCCCTGCAAAAGCGGCGCTAAATGCTGGGGCTTGTCAGGTGTTAAGGGTCAAGCCCCATCCCAGCGGCGCAACACCAAGCTGGCGTTGGTGCCGCCAAAGCCAAAGCTATTGGACAGAGCTGTGCGTATGGGCGCATCGCGTGTGGTGCGCACCAGGGGCATGCCTTCGGCTGCGGGCTCTAGGGTTTCGACGTTGGCAGAACCTGCAATAAAGCCCTGGCGCAGCATCAACAGGCAATAGATAGCCTCTTGCACGCCTGTTGCACCCAGCGAGTGGCCGGTGAGCGACTTGGTGGACGAGAAGGGGGGCACTTTGTCGCCAAACACCTCGCGGATGGCGCGCAGCTCGGGCACATCGCCCACGGGGGTGGATGTGCCATGGGTGTTGATGTAGTCGATGGGCTCGGCCACGGTGGCAATGGCTTGGCGCATGCAGGCAATGGCACCGTCGCCCGATGGTGCCACCATGTCGGCACCATCAGACGTGGCACCAAAGCCAATGACCTCGCCCAAAATGGTGGCGCCACGGGCCAGGGCGTGGTCTAGGCTTTCTAGCACCACAGCGCCGCCGCCGCCAGACAACACAAAGCCGTCGCGGTTGGCGTCGTAGGCGCGTGAGGCTTTTTCGGGAGTGTCGTTGTAAGCGCTGGACATCGCGCCCATGGCGTCAAACAGCAGGCCCATGCCCCAGGTGACTTCTTCGCCACCACCGGCAAACATCACGTCTTGCATGCCCCAGGCAATTTGCTGGGCGGCTGCGCCTATGCAGTGGGCCGATGTGCTGCACGCAGAGGTAATGGAGTAGTTGATGCCCTTGATACCAAAATTGGTGGAGAGGCAAGCCGACACGGTAGAGCTCATGCAGCGCGTGACCTGATAAGGCCCCACGCGGCGTATGCCCTTGCTGCGCAAAATGTCTGCCGCTTCGATTTGGTTAGCAGGCGAGCCACCGCCCGAGCCCATGATGAGACCGGTGCGGGGGTTAGAGACTTGCTCGGGCGTCAGGCCCGCCTCGGCAATGGCATTGGCCAGCGAGATATGTGCGTAGGCTGCGGCATCGCCCATAAAACGCAGTTGCTTGCGGTCAATGCGCTCTTCTAGGTTGATTTGCGGCACACCCGCTACTTGGCTGCGCATGCCCAGCTCAGCAAACTGGGGCATGGCGCGAATGCCGGACTTGCTCTCGCGCAAGGATGCGGCAACGGTAGGCATGTCGTTGCCTATGCACGAGACAATGCCCGTGCCGGTAATGACTACACGGCGGGGGGTCATGCTGCGGCTCCTGCTGCGCCCTCGCGCTGGAACAAGCCCACGCGCAAATCGTTGGCCACATAAATTTCTTTGCCATCGGCCAGCAAGCGGGCGTCGCCAATGGCCATGACCAGCTTGCGCTTGATCACGCGCTTGATGTCGATCTCGTAGGTGACCAGCTTCACATCGGGGCCGACTTCGCCAGTGAACTTGACCTCGCCTGCACCCAAAGCGCGGCCTTTGCCGGGCAGTTGCAGCCAAGTCAAATAAAAGCCAATGAGCTGCCACATGGCATCTAGGCCCAGGCAACCGGGCATGACGGGATCACCCTGGAAATGGCAGGCAAAAAACCACAGGTCGGGGCGCACGTCTAGCTCGGCGCGGATCTTTCCTAGGCCATGCTCGCCACCATCGGTGTCGATGTGGGTGATGCGGTCAAACATCAGCATGGGTGGCAGTGGCAAGCGCCCACTGTCGGGGGTGAACAACCGTCCCTCGCCCGAGGCGATCAATTGCTCATAGGAAAAGGAATCTGCCATTTTCAGTCGTGCTCCAGAACAGCGGCCAAGCCGCATCGTGTCTTCGTGGTCTATCTCTGTACTGCGCCATACGGGCTGGCGGCGGGGGCTCCATTATCAAGGCACACGGGGCCTGCCACAGACAGATCCATGAAGATGGCCCCAAAACCTCAATATCCACGGCTGCGCCGCTGTGCCAGCACTGCTAGCGCCAACACCAAAACACCCGCCCCCCACAAGGGCCACAAGCCCCAGCGGCTGGCCCACCATGCAAAGGGGGTGATTGCCGCAGACGTGCCTTGCAGCCCCCTTCCCTCTACCTGCCCCAACAATACCCCACGTGTGTGACGGGGCAAGCTGTGGGTGACGATGCCCCGGTGGTCAATGATGGCCGTAGCACCCGTATTGGTGGCGCGCACCATGGGGCGCTCTAACTCGAGGGTACGCATGCGGCTGATGTGCAGATGTTGGTCTATGGCCAAAGTGTTGCCAAACCACGCAATGTTGCTGAAGTTAACCATGATGGTGGGGGCAGCGTCTGGCTGGCGGAACCGCGCTGCAAGCTCCTCGCCAAAAAGGTCTTCATAGCAAATATTGGGGGCAATGCGCTGCCCCGCCCACTGCATGGACGGCTGGCCGACTGCCCCCCGGTTGAAGTCGCCCAAGGGGATGTTCATCATGTTGGTGAACCAACGGAACATGGGTGGAATGAACTCGCCAAACGGCACCAGATGGTGCTTGTCGTACTGGTACACACCGCCGCCTGCCTGAAAACCCAGCACCGAATTGGTGTAGCCCTGCCGCTCGTTGCCCAAAGGCATGCCCAAAAGCAAAGCGCGTGGGCTTTGCTCAAAGGGCTGCACCAGGGCGGGCAAATAGCCCGGGATCAATTGCGAAGGCAGCAGGGGTATGGCCGTTTCGGGGGCAATAACCAAATCGGCAGTGGCCTCTTGTGCAGCCTGCGCGTACCAATTCAAGGCCAAGGGCACGCCGCTGCCTTGCTGAAACTTCTCATCTTGCGGAATATTGCCCTGCAGCAAGGCAACGGACACAGGGGCAGGCGCTTGTGCAGTAGGGGTATGGCAAAGGTTGATGGCGCAGTGGCGCGCCAGGGCTGCGCTGCCCCAAAGCCCCCCACCCACCAGCAGCAAGGCCCACACGCGCCAGTTGCGTACATCACGCACACGCACGCTTGCCAGCAGCATGCCCAGCAGCGCAGCAACGGCACCAGTGCCATAAACGCCGATGTACCGAGGCAGCACTTGTAGCGGCCCTTCTACATGGGCATAACCGCCAGCGCCCCACGGGAAGCCCGTCCACAGCGTACCGCGTGCCAGTTCGGCCAGCAGCCACAAGGCCGCAAACAAGCCCGCTGCGCCCAAACGATGCGCAGGTGCCCAGCGCACCCACACGGCTGCGGCAATCGCGTAGTAGCTAGCCAAAAATGTCGCCAGGGCCAGCACAGCCCCAACCGACATTGCGGCATGCAAGCCACCGTAGGTATGCATAGATACATGCAGCCACCAAAAGGTGCCAGCCAGCCACGCCACGGCAAACAGCCCACCACGCCATGCGCCGCCCAATACCGAGAGCGCGTCACGCAACAACCAGCCCAGCAGCACAATGGAAGCTATTTGCAGCCACCACACGGGCTGCCCGGTGCCCGGCCATGCCAAGGCCAGGGCCTGTGCCACACCGGCCACTACGCACAACAGACTTGACCGAACCTTGGTCCACACAAAAAACCGCACAGAAGACATACCCATTTATTCGCTGGCAGCAGGCTGTTCAGGTGGATCGAGCCGCGAGACCTTGAACCAACGCACCGCACCGCCTTTGGTGTGCAGCACGGCAAAGCGTAGGCCTTGCAGGTCTAAAAACTCACCACGCCTGGGCATGCGGCCCATGGCATGGGCTACCAGGCCGCCAATGGTGTCAAAGGGCTCACTGCCATCATCTGCTTGCAGCACCACAGAAAACGCTTCACAGACGCGCTCTACCGAGGTGTCGCCGCTGACGCGGTAGGTGCGGTCGGCCAAACCAAAAATATCGCCCTCGTCTTCGGGCAGATCAAATTCGTCTTCGATCTCGCCCACGATTTGCTCCAGCACGTCTTCAATGGTGACCAAACCCGCCACGCGGCCAAACTCGTCAATGACAATGGCCATGTGGTTGCGGTTGCCCCGAAAGTCGCGCAGTAAATCGTGCAAGCCTTTGCTTTCGGGCACAAACACGGCGGGGCGCAGCAAGGCGCGCAGGTTCAGTTCTGGGGCGCGCTGGAGCTTGAGCAAGTCCTTGGCCATCAAGATACCGATGATGTTCTCGCGCTCATCGTGGTACACCGGAAAGCGCGAATGCGCGGTGTTGATCACCTGAGCCAGCAGCGCATCCAAAGGGGCATCAATGTCCAGCATGTCCATGCGGGGTGCAGCCACCATGACATCACGGGCCGTCATGTCGGCCATGCGGATGACGCGCTCGATCATCACCCGCGAATCAGCGCCTATGACCTGGTTGTCTTCGGCATCGGCCAGGGTATTGATCAACTCCTGGGGCGAGTCAGGCCCAGGGTGAATGAATTCGGCCAGTTTTTGCAGGAAGGTGCGCTTGTCTTCCTTGTCGCTCGGGCGCGCGGGGTACGGGTCAGACACGGTCTGTGGGGCAAGACGTGCGGTAGTGAAACAGCTTGCAAGGATAGCGGATTGGGCTGCACGGTCTATGGCAAGAACCCGCACTGCAAAGGCACGCCCTGTTCAAACGCTCATTTGGCCTTTGTTTGACCGTCTTGAGGCGTGGTTTGCGATGTGGCTGGCTCAGCGCTCTCAGGGATGTTTTGTCGCACCTCTTGCACACCCGCCAAAAAAGCCCAAAACTGCTGGGCTTGTTTTTTCAGTTGGTAGTCCACCTCTGCCACCTGCTGGCCCACGAGTTCTGCCATGCGGGTGTCAAACCCTGCGGGGGGCAAGCTCAGGTAAGCCTCTGATTCGGTGCCATCGCGCTGCACCACAGCACCTGCTTTGCGGGCAATGTTGAGCATGGCGGTGTTTTCCGTTAAGGCATGGATGAACACCATGCGCACGCCCACATTGCGGGCATGCAGCACGGCACGCTCAAACAAGCGCGCGCCCAAACCACGCCCCCGGGCCCGGGGCAGTACCGACACACCAAACTCGGCGCACTGCCGATGCTCATCGGATGCCGGCAGGGCCAAATGGGCCACAGCAATCAAGACCAAACGGCGGTTAAACACCCCAAACAGTTCATCACGCGCAAAGTCAATTTGCTCGACATACCGACGTATCTGCGCATCTTTTGCAGCGTAGCCAAAGCGCAAATAGCGGTCAGCGGGGCTCAGTTGCAATAGGTGCTGGGCAATGCGTTCGCGGTGCGAGGCACCCAAAGCCCGAATCGGCACGATGCCGTGCGCCGGCTCACGCTCGGGCTTGGCTGTGGTGGGCTTGTGCTCATGTTCGCGCCACCAAGCTTTGCCAGCTTGCCAGGTGGTTTTGATCCAGTCGGTAGAGGCGTCCATACACCGCAATATACGGGTTATCCCTTACGCCTCGGCTTACAAGGCGATCAACCCAACTTGCAAAAGGGAAATAAGGGTTGAAGTTGCGCAAGGCTGGCGCAAGCCCAAAGGCATCCAATGTTTGCCTGCCACTATGCCCTTACCCTACGCGCCCCACCCTTTGCTACCGGCCCACGTGGTGGTGCTGGAGCGTGGTTGGCTGTCTGCCAACAACACCGTGCTGTTGGGGCGTAATGGCGCAGCGGTCATTGACACTGGCTATGTGCGACATGCTGAGCAAACTGTGGCTTTGGTGCACAACACGCTGGGCAACTTACCCCTTACCCACATTGCCAACACCCACTTGCACAGCGACCACTGCGGGGGCAATGCCGCTTTACAGCAGGTATGGCCCGATGTGTGCACCGCTGTTGCCCCAGGGCAAGCACACCATGTGCAGCCCTGGAATGCAGATGCCTTGGGCTACACCGCTTGCGGCCAAGACTGCGCCCCTTTCGGGTGGGACGCCCTATTGCAACCTGGCAGCACTTATGCGCTTGCGGGTCAAGAGTGGGAAGTGCACGCAGCGCCCGGGCATGACCCACACGCGGTGCTGTTGCTAGAGCCTGCGTCCAGTGTGTTGGTGTCAGGCGATGCCCTATGGGGCAACGGCTTCGGTGTGGTTTTTCCAGAGCTGGAAGGGGCGGGGGCTTTTGATGCAGTATCGGCAACGCTGGATGTACTGGAGGCTTTGGCACCCCGGGCGGTAGTGCCTGGGCATGGCCCGGTGTTTGACGATGTGCCACAAGCCCTGAGCCGCGCAAGGCGCAAGCTGGACAGGTTTGCACGCCACCCCGAGCAGCACGCGCTGTATGCAGCCAAGGTGCTGCTCAAGTTCAAGTTGCTGGACTGCCAGCAAGCCCCGCTTTTAGCATTGACACGCTGGGTCACAAACACACCCTATATGGCACTGTTACACCGCAGCTATTTTGCAGACCAAACCCCTGCCCAATGGGTGAACATGTTGGCAAAAGCCTTAGAGACATCAGGCGCTGCGCAACAACATGGGGACGTTCTGCACAACGCCTGAGCAAGGGCGCTGCCGTCAAAAACTCATGGCAGGTCTTTGTTAATGGCAGACGCAGTGGCCTCGCGCGGGCCGACCGTACCCAATCGGCGCTTAAGAGATTGCGGCTGGCCCGTGAGCATTGCAGCGTAGTTGGTGGTGTTGGCCAACACTTTTTTGACGTAGTCACGCGTCTCGGCAAACGGGACGTTTTCGGCCCAGATGGCGGCGTCCAGCACGGGGCCGTTACGCCAGTTGCGCGGGCGCCCGGGGCCTGCGTTGTAGGCGGCTGCGGCCAGGGGCATGGAGCCCGCAAAGTCATCCAGCGCCAGCTTGAGGTAGGCGGTACCGATGGTGATGTTGGTGTCGCGGTCGGTGATCTGGTCGGGCGTGAAGTTGTCAAGGCCGATTTTTTTGGCCGTCCAGCGGGCTGTGGCGGGCATGACCTGCATCAAGCCCGATGCGCCCACGTGCGAACGGGCATCCATGATGAAGCGGCTTTCTTGGCGGATCAGGCCGTACACATAAGCAGGGTCAAGGCCAATGCTTTGGCTGCGCTCCACCACGGCATTGCGAAACGGCGTAGGAAAACGCTGGCGCACATCGGCCACGCTACGGGTGCGTTCGCTAGTGTTGATACAGCGGTCCCACACTTCGCGCTCACAGGCCAGGTCGGCTGCGGCAAGCAGTTCGCGGTCTGGCATGCCGCCCGGGGTGTGCAGATTGGTGGTGTAGTTCCACTCGCGCACGCCTTCACCACGCAAACCGATGGAGATGGCATACAAAGCCCGGCGCAACCCTGGGTTGGCACGGGCGGCGGCTTTTTCCTCGGCGGTCAGAGGGGCCGGGGGGGTTGGCGCTACGATGGGCTGGCCCAGTTCCTCCAGCGCAAGCTGTTCGTAAAACCCATGCGTAGAGGCAATGCTGGCAAACATCTGCCGGGCCTGCTCGCGCTCGGCATCAGACGGCTTGCTGGCCATGATGGCACGGGCCTTCCAGTACACCCAGGTGCTGTCTTTGCGGGCCTCGGGGCTCATGGCGTCTATGGCCTTTTGCACTTGCTTCCAGCGGCTAGCACGCAAGGCGGCGCGGGCCTTCCAGCCCAGCAGGTCGTCGTTCAGGTCGGCTTCGCGGGTCACGTTGTCAAAGTAGCCAGCGGCATCAGAAGACAAGCGCTGCGCAGCCACTTTGCCCACAACGCCCCAAGCCCAGTTGCGCTCCTCTTGCGATAGGTGCACGCCCCATTTGTTGTCCAGCTGCGATACAGCCGAATCAAGGTCGCTGCTGGCAAGTTTGATCAAGGCCAACAGCACCAGCTCTTGCCGTGCTTTGCTGACCGCCGTGGCACGCCCCAGCAGGTATTTGCTGGGGGCATTGTTCAGGTCTTGCAACTGATTGAGCGCCTCGGGCGCCACGATTTCAAGCGCAGCGCGGGCAATTTGGGGGCGGTTGGCCTCTATGGCCAAGCGGGCCTTGCGCCACACATCCAAGGGGGATAACTGCTTGGCAAGGTAAAACTGCCGCACGGCATGGGTACAGCCATCGTCGGTGTTGCGCAGCAGGGCGTACCAGTTGCTCAAGGCGTCTTTGGCAGCGTCGGGCGGCGCTTTGCCTTGTGTTGCGTCAATTAACAATGCATAACAACGCACTTCGCGGTCGTCTGACATGCGATAGTCGGGGTGGTTTTCGGCAAACTGAGCCCAATCGCGCCGCTGGCCCAGCAGCAGCAGCCAGTCGTTGCGCAAGCGGTCTTCTTGGTAGGTGCCTGCATAGCGCTGCATAAAGGCTTTGATCTCTTGAGGCGGGGCCTCGGCCAAACGGGCCTTGAGCTCCCAATAGGCCGCCCATGGCTCCAGCACATGGCCTTGCGCAGCAGGCAGTAGCTGGGCCATGCGTTTGCGGTCGCCTTTGCGGTGGGCCTGGTGCATTTCCAGCAGGGTGTTGTCACCCTGGTTTTGTGCAAAGGCCACGGGTGCAGCGGTAGCCAGCAGGGCGGTGGCCAGTAGCGGTGTCAGAATCTTGAACAATTGCATGGGGGAATTATGTGATGGACAAAGCAGCCCTGCGGCGAGCATTGGTAGAAGAACGCCTGAATTTGCCTGATAGATTGGCCAGATCTGACGCTTTGCAACAGGTCATGCGTATTTGGCTGGTAGGACGCACCGACACCGTGATCGGTGCCTACTGGCCCATTAAAGGGGAGTTTGACCCCTTGCCCGCCCTGCACCGCTGGAAGGAAGACGGCGAGCTGCTGGACGAACCGCAGTTGCGCCGCATTGGGCTGCCCGTGGTCAACAAACAGCACAAGACGCTGACGTTTCATGCGTGGTACCCCGGTTGCCCCACCGAGGAGGACGCCTACAGCATTCCCAAGCCCAAAGACACCGAAATGATTGTGCCCACCCTGCTGTTTGTGCCCTGCGTAGGGTACGGGCCCGGCGGCTACCGGCTGGGTTATGGCGGTGGTTTTTACGACCGTACCCTGGCTACGCTGCAACCGCGCCCGTTTACGGTGGGTTTGGGCTTTACCCATGGCTACATTGATGACATGGAGCCAGAGCCGCACGATATGCCGCTGGACGCCATCTTGAACGACAACGGCGTGGTCTGGCCAGTGTAAGAACAGATGCAACCTATGCTCAAACTCTATATCGGTAACAAAAATTACTCGTCGTGGTCCATGCGGCCATGGGTGTTTATGCGCCAGGCAGGGATCGTTTTTGAAGAAGTGCCTTTGCGTTTTGACAGTTTTGAAGCGGGTTCTCGGTTTAAAACTGCTATCGGCAGCGTCAACCCGGTAGGCAAAGTGCCCGCTTTGGTGGATGGCGATTTGGTGGTGTGGGACAGCTTGGCGATTGCCGAATATCTGGCCGAAGCCTGCCCCAGCGCAGGTGTGTGGCCCGCAGACCGCAGCGCACGGGCACAAGCGCGCAGCATTTGCGCCGAAATGCACAGCGGCTTTGGCAGCCTGCGCAGCCACTGCCCCATGAACATTGAAGCCCATCTGCCCGCTGTGGGCGAACGCGTTTGGCGCGAGCAAGCGGGCGTACGGGCCGATGTCGCGCGCTTAGTACAGATGTGGACGGCATTACTCACCCAACATGGCGGCCCCTGCCTGATGGGTCGCTTTAGCATGGCAGACGCTTACTTTGCGCCCGTTTGCATGCGTTTGCACACCTACGCGCTGCCGTTGCCAGCACACATTAATGCCTATGTAGAACATGTGCGCAGCCTGCCGGGCATCAAGGCGTGGATAGATGCCGCGCTGGCTGAAAAAGATTTTTTGCCTTTTGAAGAACCCTACAGGCAAAAGCCCGACTGGCAATAACGAAGAGCCGGAACCTCAGGCAAGCTTGGCCCCGTTAACCCTGCCTGAACTGCTTACGCAAAAACGGCTTATGCCGTGCAATGTGCGCCAACTGTGCGGGGGCAATAGAGCCGCCTAGGTCTTCATCTTCTGTGTTGAGCACCTGGTTGGCATAGGCCATGGCGCGGGCCACGACATCGGCCTCGCTCACACCAAGCTGAGTGGCCAGGTCTAGCGCCACACGGCGCATAGCGCGTTGCGACAGCACCCACATAGCCCCAAAGGCATCCCAGGCTGCAGCAGATTCTTTGAACTGGTCACGCTCGGCCAATATGGCGCTGAGCGGCTTGTTCAGCAACTCTTGCACATCGGCCATGCGCTGCTGCAAGTCCTCTAGCTGGGCCTGGCGTTCCAGGGCTTGGGCGGCTGCGTTGGCAGCGGCATCAGGCGCGACAGGAATGGGCACACTGCCGTCGGGGTTGAGCTGGGCAATGGTCAGCGATGAAGACAAGGACATGGCAAAAGCTCCCAAGCAGTGCACCCCCTTGCATACGGGGCACACAATCTGAATAAACTGCCCCCTATGCAAATCTACATGGTTGGGGGCGCTGTACGCGACAAATTACTGGGCCGCCCTGTCAATGACAGCGACTGGGTGGTGGTGGGTGCTACGCCCCAAGACATGATCGCCCAGGGCTTTACCCCCGTAGGGCGCGACTTTCCGGTGTTTTTGCACCCCACCACGCACGAAGAATACGCACTGGCCCGTACCGAGCGCAAAAGCGGCCCTGGCTACCGGGGTTTTACCGTACACAGCGCCCCCGATGTCACACTGGAAGAAGATCTAGCCCGGCGCGATCTTACTATCAATTCAATAGCGCAAAGTGCTTACGATACTAAGGCAGAAGGCCTATTTGACCCTTATAACGGCCTCCAAGACCTTCGCAACGGCGTTTTGCGGCATGTGACGGACGCCTTTCGGGAAGACCCGGTGCGCATCTTGCGCGTGGCACGCTTTGCGGCTCGCTACACCACCTTTACCGTGGCGCCCGAAACCCAGCAACTGATGCGCGAGATGGTAGACGCTGGCGAAGCCAACCACTTGGTACCCGAGCGCGTATGGCAAGAACTGGCCCGCGGCCTGATGGAAGAGCGCCCCTCGCGCATGTTCGAGGTGCTGCGCGACTGCGGCGCACTGGGCGTACTGCTGCCCGAGGTAGACCGCCTGTGGGGGGTGCCCCAGCCTGCGCAGCACCACCCCGAGATCGACACCGGCGTGCACCTGATGATGGTGCTAGACATGGCAGCGCAACTGAACACCCCCCTGCCCGTTCGCTTTGCCTGCCTGTGCCACGACCTGGGCAAGGGCACCACGCCTGCCGATGTACTGCCCCGCCACATTGACCACGAAAAGCGCAGCGCAGAACTGCTGGTGGGCGTGTGTGAGCGCCTGCGCGTGCCTGTGGAATGCCGAGAACTGGCCGATGTCGTGGCGCGAGAGCACGGCAACATCCACCGCAGCAGCAACCTGGATATGTCTGCCGCCGCACTGCTGCGCTTGCTAGAGCGCTGCGACGCCATTCGCAAACCCGAGCGTTTTGCCGACGCCTTGCTGGCCTGCGAATGCGACGCCAGAGGACGCCTGGGCCTGCACAACCAGCCCTACCCCCAACGCCCGCGCCTGCTTGCCGTGCTGGGTGCAGCGCAAAGCGTGGTCACGCGCGACATTGCGGCCCAGGCCGCCGCCAAAGGTTTAAGCGGGCCACAGGTAGGAGACCTGATCCACCAAGCCCGCGCACATGCCGTGGCGCAGTGGCTGGCCAACGCAGCGCCGCCATAAACACAGTGGGCTGTAAGCATGTGCTGACAGGGTTATCAGCATATGCCTGCCTTGTGTGCTGCCATTGGCCGACATACAGAAAACCCTCAAATTCCTACTATTGAACCACTGCAACACATCGCTGCAGCTTGATTCAAAAGGAGTTTGAAAAAATGAAAAACGCACACCGTCTGGCCTTTTTGCCTTTGTTCGTATTTGCCTGCGCTGCCACCACACTGTCTGTAGGTTGCGCCAGCACTTCCACCCAAGAGAGCTTGGGAGAACACGTAGATGACAGCGTCATCACCACCAAGGTAAAGACTGCTTTTGTGGAAGACAAGACTGTCAGCGCATTGAACATCAATGTCGAAACCTTTAAAGGCACGGTTCAGCTCAGCGGCTTTGCCAACAGTGCAGCCGAAGTCAGTCGCGCCGTGGAAATCGCCCGAAACATTCGGGGCGTGAAGTCTGTGCGCAACGACATCCGTCTCAAGACAAGCAATCAATAAACGTCTTGCGCTGACAGTCTATTTTTAAAACCAAAGGAGATCGCCATGAAAAAGAATCCAAGCACTGACAACGTAGAAAACGTTTTATCTGAAATCAACACACTGCTGTCTGCCCTGGACACCCAGGTACACAAGTCAGAGCTGCCCGAACGCGTGGTGCAAGCGCTAGAGACCACCAAGGCTCGCTTGGTGGAGATCTCGGCTGACGTCAAAAACAAAGCCCAGCAATTGGCCCAAAGCACCGACAGCTATGTACGCGGCCGCCCTTGGCAGGCTGTTGGCACGGCAGCCGCCGCTGGCTTGCTGATTGGCGTTTTGTCGGCCCGCCGCTGATACGCCACGCTAGCTTGGTATGGCGCAGCACGCACCACCGCAACTGCCTGCTGCCCTTTGTGGTCGCTTCATGTGCATGAAGGCCGTGTTGGGCAGTTGTACGTTTGGGGCATGCACGCAAGTCGCGGGCAAGCCCCAAGCACCATAACGCAGGCATATGCCCCGTTTGATTTCAGGAGAACTACTATGCTTCACTACGCCGCTGTATTTTTTGTCATTGCCCTCATTGCCGCCGTATTCGGTTTTGGTGGCATTGCCGCCGGTGCTGCCGGAATCGCAAAAATCTTGTTCATTGTTTTTCTGATCGGTTTTGCCGTGTCTTTGGTGGTGGGCTTGCTCAAGCGTTGAACAAGTTCTCAATGACAATGGCCCCGACCTGAAACACCGAAAGGCTATTGTTGATAAAGCTCAAAAATATCCCGCTGCACCGCTGGTTGGCGGCTGTACCAACCAAGGTCTTGTGGGTACTGGTACTTACCGCATTGGTGTCGGTGCTGGTTTTTGCAGTGTCTGAAATTGCCTTCAAGAACATTGCGCAAGAGCGAAATACCGCTCTGAGCCACGTGCAGGGCCAAACCAGTTTGGTACAGCTCAAGGCCAATTTGATCCAAGCCGAATCTGCACAACGCGGCTTTTTGCTGACCCTGGATACGCGTTACCTCGAGCCCTACGACAAGTTGGTCGTGCAAGTGCGCAAGGCGCAGGCCAATTTGCTGGCCAGTTTTGGAAAAGACCCAGAACTCAAGCCCCAAGTAGAGGCCCTTGGGCTGGTGGTTGAGAAAAAACTGGACGAGCTCAACCTTACGGTGCACATGGCGCGTGACAAGCAGCCTGGGCTTGCCATGGCAACCTTATTGACTGACGTGGGGCTGAACCTGATGCAGCAGTTTGATACCCAATCAGAGGCACTAGACCGCCTGCTGTCTGACCGCGCCAACCGCAACTTTCAGTACTTGGCCAAGCTGTCGCAAGAGCAGCGCATAGGCGTAGGGCTGGTGGTATTTTTGAACCTGCTGTTTTTGGCGGGTTTGGGCGTCACGCTGGTACACAACTTTGTTCAGCGCCAACAAACCGAACATGTTTTGGCCACGCAAACCGAGGCATTGACCCAAGCCGTAGAAGACCGCACACAAGAGCTGTCCGAGTTATCCACCTATTTGCAGAACAACGCAGAAGAAGAAAAACGCGCATTGGCGCGGGATCTGCACGACGAGTTTGGCGCCTTGCTGACATCGGCCAAATTAGACGTTGCTTGGCTTCAAGGCCGGGCGGATGTTGCTGCGCCCGAAATAGCAGGGCGATTGGAGCAATTGTCTGTATCGCTGGATGAGGCCGTCAACCTCAAGCGCCGCGTCATTGAAAGCCTGCGGCCTTCGCTGCTGGATCATCTGGGTTTACCTGCCGCCTTGCAGTGGTATGTGCAAGAAACATGCGACCGTGCCGACATTGCCTGCGAAGTCAATGTGCCACCAGAAAGCATGGTCATGCCTGCGCACGTGGCCATCGACATGTACCGCTTGGTGCAAGAGGCCGTCAACAACGCCATCAAATATGCGCAGGCATCGTTGCTGCAAGTGGACTTGGCGCAGCAAGACAAGCAGTGGTACTTGTCCATCAAAGATGACGGCATTGGCATGGCAACACTGACTAACAGCCACTTAAGCCACGGCTTGGCGGGCATGCGCCACCGGGTTAAGGCATTAGGCGGTAAGTTTGCGATTGTGAGCGCCCCTGCCAAAGGCACTTGCGTGCAGGCCTGGGTGCCGCTTCAGGACTGAAAAACCTGCTGCAATATCACTGGCAGGTGCGATAGATCGCGGCTTTTGTCCAGAAAATGGTGCGCACCAGCTTGGATGCTGGCGGTCTGCAAGGCATCCAGCGTGTGGTTGGTCACCACGATGATGAGGGGCCGCTCTGCAGGGGGAATGTTCTTGCATACCGAGCGGATCAGGCCCAAGCCTGAGCCTTTTTCGAGGTTCAAGTCCACCACCAAAACATCGGGGCGATCTTGCATAAAGCGCTCAAACGAGCCGTTTTCAGTGGTCTCGATGGCACTGACCTCAAACGGCCCTGCTTGCTGCACCAAGTTGCGCAAAAGCACTTGTACGCGCGGCAGGTCTTCTGAAATTTGTACGCGCACCAAGTCTGTGTTGGTGCGTGGACGGGGAACAATCGGGCGCAACATGACAGGCCTAGGTGATCAATTGGTGCTTGACGGCGTATTGCGCCAATTCAGCGTTAGAGCCCACGCCCATCTTTTCTAGTAAGCGGCTGCGGTAGGTGCTGATGGTTTTGGCGCTCAGGCACAGCTCATTGGCAATTTCTGTGACGCTGCGGCCCAGCACCAGTTTGGTAAAAATTTGGAACTCCCGCTCAGACAATTTGTGGTGCGCGGGTTGATCCATGTCTTGTGTCAGCCCCAATGCCAACATTTCGCTCAGGCGCGGGCTGACAAAACGCCGCCCGGCAGCAGACATACGCACCGCAGAAACCAACTGCTCTGAAGCCAGCTCTTTGCTGATAAAGCCACTGGCACCCGCCTTGAGCACATTCATGCCGTATTGGTCTTCTGAGTAAGCACTCAAAATCAATACGCCCAAGTCTGGCTGAATGATCTTGCCTTGTTTGAGCACATCTATGCCCGACAGATCAGGCATAGACAAATCCACTACGCAAACATTGAGCGAGTGCTTGCGAATGGCGTCCAATGCCTCGCGTCCTGTTGCCCCTTCGGCCACAATTTCGATGTCGCTGTGTTCTGCCAGGATGTGGCGGAACCCCGCACGCACAATGTCGTGGTCATCGAATAAGCCTAGGCGAATGGGCACACAGTTTCCTTGTCTGTTAAAGCCACAAGCTTAGCCAAGCGCATAAGGCTTGTCCGTCGTCCAACCCTTGTTGATGCGTCAGACAATGCTGATGCGCTTGTAGGACAACCCCTACAAGCACTTACCAGCGCAATACCCTAGGCCCCAACACAGCCCCCACCAAAGTTGGCAGGGCAATGCCCGCCACGTACCACACCGCCAAGAAAGGGGCCTGCATTTCAGGGCAATGCAAGGCATACACCAAGGCTGCCAAAGCACCCGCCAGTACACCTGCGCCAGCACCCGTCCACGCTAAGTGCGTAGGTGCCGCGCCTTTGAGCGCCCACAACATGCCCGCCAGCGCTGGCACCGAAAGCAACCCTATATTGAAGGGGCAGCTGCGCCAGGTAGTGCCCAGCACCATAGGTAGGCGTTCAGCAGGGCTGGCATTGCCCACTGCCAACAAGGCCATGGCCCACAAAACCACTACCGGTAAAGCCAGCCACCACACAGACAAGCCCAGGGACATACCGGGGCGCCCCATACGCAGCAGCAAGGCCACGCCCGCTGTGGCCAATGCAGCAGCAAAAACCAACTTGCCCCAAAACATGGGTAAAACCATGCTGCTTTGCAAGTCAGGGCGCAAACCAAAAAAGGCCAGCATCAGCACACCTGCCCCCAGCAAACCTACCAGCGAAGCGGCGGCAAAGCGGCCTTCTATGCGGTGGGATGGCACTGGTGTCGTGTCGGTTGCCAGCATGCGGATCAAATCATCGGTTTTCATAGGTTTCCTTTGATGCGGGCGGCCAAGGCTTTGAGCCCTCGGTGTACACCCACCTTGACGGCTGACTCTGACAAGCCCGTGATGCGGGCGGTTTCGACCACCGACAAGCCTTCCAGCTTGACGTGCAAGATGGGCAAGCGCTGTTTATCAGGCAACGTGCCAAGCAGTTCATTCAAATCCCGCCGGGCCTCGGCAGCCTCACTGTCAGCAGTCGAAAACAATTCGTTGGCATCGTCCATCGGGTCGTGCAAAGCCCCTTTGACGGCGTGTGCCCGTAGCCAATCCACCAGCTTGTAGCGGGCAATGGCGTAGGCCCAGGCAGTTACCGGCATGTCAGGCCGGTAGGTATGGCGCTGGTTGTGTACAGCCAACAGGGTTTCTTGCACAAGGTCCTCCACTTCATCGGGCCGCTGCATCAGGCGGCGGCGCAAAAACGCACGCACATGCGCACTCAACTCCTTCAAGAATTGCTGGTAGGCGGCTGCATCGGCATCCAGCCCCCGAATCAGCAAGGCCTTGAGGCGCTGTTCAACTTCCATGGTGACTCCCTATCGCTATTCGGTATTTGTTACCTGCGGGTTACAAACCCAGCACGATATACACAATATTTTTAAAACTTGTGCCGCCGGTGTAACCCGCTGCACAAAGCCTGCGAATTACAACGCAGATTCGCATGCAAACTGAAACACTTAGACCGCAAGCGATCTGTTCTGATGTTGTTCCTATTTTTTAAAGGAGTTTTGATATGACCACCTCTCGCACCCTCAGCCTTGGCGTTTTGGCACTTGCCGCACTGACTTCTGGCGCAGTCCTTGCGCAAAACGCACCTGCCAAACCCGCCCAAGAGAAGTGCTACGGCGTGTCCAAGGCAGGCGAGAACGACTGCGCAGCAGGCCCTGGCACCACCTGTGCTGGCTCCTCCAAGGTGGACTACCAAGGTAACGCCTGGAAGCTGGTGCCCGCCGGTACTTGCGCATCGATCAAAACCCCCAAGGGCACTGGCTCCCTCACCCCGATCAAGTCCTGATCGCGCAACGCGCCATAACCCACCACAGGCCCTGCATGCACACCCATACCGCAGCCCCAACCGCGCCCATGACGGCTGGGCTGGGCCTCAAGCCCGTGCACTATGCAGACGCATTGGCGTGCCAAAAAGCAGGCCTGTGGTGGGAAGTACACCCCGAGAACTACATGGCCGATGGCGGGCCGCGCCTGGCATGGCTGGAGGCCATTCGTGCGCAGCACCCTATCAGCCTGCACGGGGTATCTCTATCTTTGGCAGCCGATGCCCCGCCCGATGCTGACCACCTGGCACGCTTGGCCGCTTTGGTGCGCAGGGTACAACCTGCATTGGTGTCAGAACACTTGGCATGGTCGGCATGGCGTGGCCAGTACCAGCCCGATTTGCTACCGTTTCCACGGACCCATGCAGCTTTGCAACGCATCGCCAGCAATATTGCCCAGACACAAGACGCCCTGGGTAGAACCATTGCTATTGAGAACCCCACCCATTACCTGCACATTGCAGGCCACGACTGGGCTGAGACCGATTTTTTAGCCGAGCTGGTCCGCCGCACGGGCTGCAGCCTGCTGCTGGATGTGAACAATGTGTTCATCAGCGCTAACAACTTGGGCACGCAAGCGGCAGACTACCTGAGCGCTTTTCCACTGCACGCGGTCAGCGAAATCCACTTGGCCGGGCACACGCCCGACCCCACCCATGGCCCCGCCTTGCTAATTGACAGCCACGACGCAGCCATTGCGCCTGCCGTATGGGACTTGTACCAAACCGTACTGTCCCGCACCGGCCCAGTGCCCACTTTGATTGAGCGCGACGACAACCTTCCGCCCTTGGATGAACTGCTGGCTGAACGCGAACAGGCCCATCAGTGGCTTCAAAGCACCGAGCATGAGGCCGCACCATGCAACTGAGTGCTTTCCAAGACGGCTTTGCGCAAGCCCTGTGGCAGCACCAGCCCGATGGCGCAGCGCCCGCTTGGCTGGCTGCCTTGCAAGCCCAGCCGGGTTTTGCGGTGTACCGCAACACGGTGCGCAAAGGCTCTATCGATGCACTGCAAGCCAACTACCCTACGGTATGCAGCTTGGTGGGCGATGAATGGTTTCGTGCAGCGGCTGCAGTGTTTACGCAGGAGCACCCGCCTGCTGATGGCCGCTTGGTAGCCTATGGCGCAAGCTTTGCTGCATGGTTGGCGCAATTTGAACCTGCCGCCAGCCTGCCCTATTTACCCGCGGTAGCCACGCTAGACCGCCTATGGACTGAATGCCATCTGGCGGCAGACGCACCGCCTTTGCCTGCCCAGTGGCTGGCCCAACAAACCCCAAACGCTTTGGCTACGCTGGTAGTACTGCCTCACCCAGCAGCCCGTTGGCATTGGTGTGCAGACCACCCCCACTACACCCTGTGGCAACGCCACCGCGAGGGCTTGCCCATGGATGACGACCTGCCCTGGCAAGGCGAAGGCGCATTGCTGACCCGGCCCCAGGGCGTTGTGCAGTGGCAAGCCTTAAGCGCTGCAGGCGTGGCATTGCTTAACACCTGCGCCGCAGGCCAAACCCTACTGGTAGCCACCGAGCAAGCCTTGCAAACCGACCCGCACTGCGACATACCCGCGCTGGTAGCTCAACTGCTGTGCGCGGGTGCACTGTGTGCACCCATTTGATTTTTACTTTAAGGACGATTCAATGAACCACACCCCACAAGGCCTGTTAGGCCCCTTGACCCCCTGGTGGGAACGCACGGCCAACCTGCTGGCCCACGCCACCCCACACGCCTTGCTGGCGCTTGTCATGCGCTTGGCTGTGGCCAGCATTTTTTGGTTGTCGGCCCGCACCAAGGTCGAGGGCTGGTTCACTATCAAGGACAGCACCTACTTTTTGTTCAGCGAGGAATACAAGCTGCCCCTCATACCGCCTGAGTTGGGGGCACAAATGGCCACGGTGTCAGAACATGTGTTTGCCGTGCTGCTGGTGCTGGGCCTGTTCACGCGTTTGTCTGCGCTGGCACTGCTGGGCATGACCGGGGTGATTCAGATTTTTGTGTACCCCGACGCATGGCCCACCCACCTGACCTGGGCGGCTTTGATGTTTTACCTGGCTGGGCGTGGAGGCGGCCCCCTGTCACTGGACCACCTGCTCAAAGTACGTTAAAGCCAACTTCACGTGGTCTGGGATGGTCAGCACCTTGGGTCGTTCACTGCGTTGATTTTCTTGCCAATGGGCTCCCCATCGGCAAGAAAAGACACATTTATCCATATCCTGATTCGCGCCAAAACAGCCCGCAATGGTTGTGCAGGGCTTTCTAAAGCGAGTCTTAAGCACCTTTCATTTGCTGGGTGCTTGTTGGTACTCCATAAGCAGGTGCAAAGGCTGTACAGCGTCTGCCATGTTTTCATACGCAATAACCTGATAAGTACGGCCCGCTAAATACATCTCTATTTGCTGCCAGCGACCATAAGGAGACCGCACGGCCAGCAAATTGCGCCCGTCACGTTTGAGAACGTAGCCAGTTCCCATAGGTTCTGCGGCATAGCGCAGGGTTTTGCCGTCAATGCCAGCCTCGTACGCACCCGCACCTGTGACCTTGACCAGCATATCGTTCAGGCCATGCTGGTTTTTCTCCAGGTAGGTGGCAATTTCAATCTTGAGGCCATCGCCTGCCAAGTACTGACCATAAGGGTTGACCACCGCTTTTTCTTTTTGCTGCGCATAAACAGGCGCCACAGCGGTGGCAAAAGCGATGGCAGCTGCAGTAGCCAAGGTGGTTTTGGTGTTGAAGAACATGGTGTGTTTCTGGTAAGTGAAAAAATCAAGGCACCACGACGCATTGCAGTGACAGCAAAGTGCCTTTGGTGTTGTGCTCAAACAAGTAAACACGGCTCCAGACGATTTCGCCGTTTTGGTAACCCAGGTGAACAGTGCAAAAACGGCGCTTGGGTTTTGCGGTGGACTCGCAATGTGCTCTGCTGGACATCTGCCCGGGTTGTTGGGCTACATCGGGTATCACCTTGGCAAGATCTTGCGCCAAAGTCCATGTCTTGCTGGGTGCAGTGGGGTCGATACCGTAGGGTTCGCACGCAGGAAATTTCGACACAGGCAAACCACTTTGCCCCAGTAAAACCTGCCAAGCTTCGTGTGCAGTGTCGTCTTGCACAGGGGGCGCAGGCTGCGCCGATACGGTCTGCACGGAACTTATTCCGATCAAGGACCAGAACACCCACTGCCTGCAGCGCCAGCCCAGGGCGACAACAACGCACAAGCGGTAGTGCAAAGCGAGAAAGATCCGGGATAAAAACCCAATTTGAAAAGCCATGGCGGCGTATCTTATGGGTAGTTTGCTAATTAGCTAGCAGCATCCCGTCATGGCAAAGGGAGGTGGCGTGAAATACGTCACGCCACCCATCGGGCACATCACACTGATTGCACCCAACGCACAATATCAGCGGCCGTCAAAGCCCCCGAAATCCTGGCCGCTTCTTGCCCTTGTCGCATAAGCACCATCGTCGGAATGCTACGAATACCATAGCGCGCAGCCATTTCTGCATGCTCCTCGGTATTGAGCTTGAGCAAACGCACCTGGGGCTCCAAGGATTGCGCTGCCTGCGCAAAAGCCGGCGCCATTTGGCGGCAAGGGCCACACCAGGGTGCCCAAAAATCAATCACAACAGGTATGTGGCTGCGGGCAATGTGGCGCTCTAGCTGCTGCGCCGTCATGTCGATTGGTGGATAACCAAAAAGTGCTTGATGGCACTGCCCGCAATCTGGATGCTGGTCTAACTGTTGCGGCTGTACGCGGTTGGTGGTGTGGCAGTGGGGGCAGACGATATGCAGTGCGTCGGTCATAGGGTGTTGGCGTGCAAGTGAACGGGTGGAACAGGTGGAACAGGTGCAAAACACCTTAGGGCAAACACAGAAGTTACAAGGCACAGCGCCAAAATACTATCAATTCAATAGCATAAAACCCTTTTATTACTAAGGCATAAGGCCATTTTCATTAAGAATCCGACTCCAACATGGCCCCAGCCCGCGATATGGGCTTACGCGCCTAGCGCAGCAGTGCCAATACGCCTTGCGGCAACTGATTGGCCTGAGCCACCATCGCAGTGCCTGCTTGCTGCAAAATTTGCGCCCGCGACAGGTTCGCCGTTTCGGAGGCAAAGTCTGCATCCAAAATGCGTGAACGCGAAGCCGACAGATTTTCAGAGCTCACTTGCAAATTAGAGATCGCGGTCTCAAAGCGTGACTGCAGCGCACCCAGTTTGGCGCGCTCACCGTTGATAAACCCCAAAGCTGAGTCCACCGTCTTGAGGGTGGCAGTGGCTTTTTCAAAGGTGGTGACATCGACATCTGCCACTGCCTGCAACTGGGCTCCACCGCTCTGAAATTGATTGGTAGTGGATACCACCGCGAATGACTTTTCAGAATCGAGCGTGATGTACCCGCCCACCGATATCTGGTAGTCCAAGCCCGAGTTAGCCAGCAAATCAGCCGTACCCACGGGGTTGCCATCCGCGTCGTATCCCTGCACCCAGACATCACCAGCAGACAAAGGGCCGGTGGCAAATTCACCGACTGCAATGTTGCTGCCCGAGCTATTACGCAATATGACTTGGCTACCGTCATCGCTCAAGGTCGCCGTGACTCCGGTTTTGGCCACTTGATCGTTGATTGCCGCAACCACGGGGGCGTAGCGGTCGGTTCCAGTGGTGGAGGTCAGCGTGAAAGAAATACTCACTGGGGCACCAACGTTGTCTCCTTCAAGATAAAAGACATAGGAGCCGGTGTTGTTCATGTCGTACAACCGAGCCTCAGTACTGGCGGTGGCCATCACGCCAGTGCTAGCCTTAACCGCATTGATGCTGTCGGCCGTATTTTTGGCAATCGCATTGGTACTGACTGCAACGCTGGCGGTGCCTATATAACCACTGATAGATACCGCGCCTGATGTCACACCGTTGACCGGCGCACTGCCCAAGCCCTGCCCATTTGCACCAAAACCAGCCCCATCAACGGCTGCGTTTTGGTAGTTGCCGTAAACATTGGTACGCAGGTTGGCCGTGGCCGCCACAATAGTCTGGTTGGCATTGGCCCCCACTTGAAACTGTTGGGTGCCAAACGTACCCTCGAGCAACTTGGTACCGTTGAACTCTGTGGTTTGTGCAATCCGGTCCAGCTCACTGACCAATTGGCCGACTTCGCGTTGCAAGGCTTGACGGTCCCCAGTGCTGTTACTGGCATTGGCAGACTGCACCGCCAATTCGCGCACACGTTGCAAGATATCGCCCGAAGCTTTGAGCGCACCTTCTGCAGTTTGTGCCAAAGAAATTCCGTCGTTGGCATTGCGTACCGCTTGGTTAAGCCCTCGTATCTGGCTGGTAAAACGCTCTGAAATCGCCAAACCTGCAGCATCGTCTTTGGCACTGTTGATTCGCAAGCCAGACGACAAGCGCTGGATCGATGTATTAAGAGACGCCTGGCTCATTCCCAAATTGCGCTGCGCGGTCAATGAGCCAATGTTGGTGTTGATCGTAGAAGCCATCTCAATACCCCGCGTCGCGTTCTTGGTGTTTTTGTTGGTGGTGCATCGCACCGCCATAAGCGACACGCAACTTTATTTCGGCATGCGGGGCATAAACTTGAACACAGGCATCACAAGCGGTGCGACCTGTCGCCACGAGCAAAACCCACGGGCGCCCAATCGGCCCCCTTACCCAAAGCCAGCACTTTGAATAGCTCTCCCATCTCATGCTCCAAGATCAACTTGGCAGCGTGGGCACGTTCCAGAAGTGGCAAGGTCTGCATGCGCTCGGGCAGGCCGCAGTTGATTAAAAAATGGGCCTGGGTGGTGTAGCCCAGCACATCAAGCCCCGCCTCTTGGGCTGCAAGAGCTACTCCGGTGAAATTGACGTGGGCCGTAATGTCTTTGAGCCCCACCGCCAGCAGTGGGTTGTCGTCCGCCTGGTGGGCTTGGTGGCACATGACGGTACCCATGTGGCGCTGGGGGTGGTAGTACTCGGTTTCAGCAAAGCCGTAATCCAGCAAAAACACCGCCCCGCGGCTGAGCTTATCTGCCAAAGTGCGCATAAAGCCTTCGGCCTGGGGGTGGATCTCAGTGAGGTAGTGGTGCGGGCCTTCGATATCAATGGGCGGCCGCAAAGCAGTGGGCACATCGGCCCAGGCAAAGCGGGCAGGTTCGGTTGCGGTGCCGGGGTGCTCTACTGCCACCCCGCGCTCATGCCACACCCCGTCGGCCTGCCCGCCATGGCGGGCCAGCAATTTGACGGGCATAGCGTCCAGTACCTCATTACCCACCACAACGCCTTGCATGTCTTGGGGTAAGGCATCCACCCACTGGATTTTGTGGGCATACGGGGCCAGGCGCTCCTGCTGGCGTACCCGCAAGCTGCCCGAGACATCCACAATGGTGTAGCGCTGCACGGCGTCGCCCAAAGCATCCAGCAATTGCAAAGCCAAAGCGCCCGAGCCCGCACCAAACTCCCATACCTCGTGCGTGGCTGTAGCCTCCAAGGCCTGTGCAACTTGAACTGCCAGGGTCTGGCCAAAGACGGGCGACAACTCGGGCGCGGTCACAAAATCGCTACCCGAGCCTGGCATATGGCCAAACTTGGCTGAATCGTTGGCGTAATAACCCAGGCCCGGCGTGTACAAGGCCCACTCCATAAAGCGATCAAAACCCACCCAACCGCCTGCGGCATGGATTTGGCTGGCAATGTGGCGACTGAGGTCGGTCGTTAAACTGTCGGGTCTTGTCATGTCGGCATGCATTGTCCACCAATGAACCACGCACACCACACTCGCACTGTTTTGGTCACTGGCGCCGGCCGACGGCTGGGCCGGTACATTGCCCTGGCTCTGGCACAAGGCGGCTGGCAGGTGGCCGTGCACTACCGTAGCTCGGAGCAAGACGCTATAAAAACAGTAGCGCAATGTACGCATTTCACTAAGGCAAGTGCGCATTTTGATGCTGATTTTGATGATGAAGCCGCTGTACGCGCCCTGGTGCCCCGCGTGGTCAAGCACTTTGGCCGGCTGGACGCTGTGGTCAACAGCGCCTCGCTGTTTGAACACGACGATAGCGCCAGCTTTGGCTTTGATACCCTGCACAAGCACATGCGGAGCAACACAGCAGCCCCGATCTTGCTGGCCCAGGCCTTGCACACCCACATCCACAGCAGAACCCAGGCAGGTGAGACTGCGGCCCGTGGTGCAGTGGTCAATTTGTTGGACCAAAAACTCTGGAACCCCAACCCGGATTTTTTGAGCTATACCCTGTCCAAAGCCGCCCTTGAATGCGCCAACACCTTGCTGGCCCAAGCCCTGGCCCCGTTGCTACGCGTGGTGGGTGTAGCCCCTGGGCTGACGTTGACCAGCCACATGCTCAGCGATGAACAGTTTGCACAACTGCACGGGCTGAGCCCGCTGGGGCGCTCATCCACTCCTGAAGACGTTGCAGCCACCGTGAGGTTTGCGCTTGAAAATGCATCTATTACGGGCACCACACTGCTGGTCGATGGTGGCCAGCACCTGATGAAATTTGAGCGCGACTTCTCGCTCATGTAGGCCAACAGCCCTAAAGAACACCCCATGTACAACGCCGCTGGCACCCAAATACTGACCCTGACAGGACTGCGTTTTGACGCCAACTTGGGCATTTTGGAGCACGAAAAAACCGCACCACAGCCCATACAGGTAGATGCCGAGCTGAACCTGGGAACCCAGCCATTGCAGCCCCGCGATGACGACATCAACCACGTGCTGGACTACCGCCGCGTGCGCCAAATCATCATCGACGAATGCACTGCCGAGCATGTGAATTTGCTCGAGAGCCTGATCGGCAAACTGGCCCACCGCCTGATGCTGCTACCCGGTGTGCTGGGGGTGCGCGTCAAAATTGCCAAACTTGAGATTTTTGACGACTGTGAAGTCGCCATTCGTGTTGAAACTGGACAGTGGTAAAGCCATGAACACCGCAAGCATCAACGCCCCATGGGGTGAGCCCGACAACGCCACTGGCAGCGCCCAGCAGCTCAAAATCGAGCGCGAAACCCACAAGCTAGAAAAGCGCCTGTGCCGCGAGACCGGCAAAGCCATTGTGGACTTCAACATGATTGAAGAAGGCGACAAGGTGATGGTGTGCATGTCGGGCGGCAAAGACAGCTACACCTTGCTTGACATCCTGATCAAGCTCAAGGCGCGCGCGCCTATTCATTTTGATCTGGTCGCTGTCAACCTTGACCAAAAGCAGCCCGGGTTTCCTGAGCACGTGTTACCCGAATACTTGGCCAGCACAGGCATACCGTTTCATATCGAAAACCAGGACACTTACAGCATCGTCAAGCGCATCATCCCTGAAGGCAAAACCACCTGCGGCCTGTGCAGCCGCTTGCGCAGAGGCATTTTGTACCGCGTGGCAGACGAATTGGGCTGCACCAAAATCGCGCTGGGCCACCACCGTGACGACATTTTGCAGACACTGCTGCTCAATATGTTTTTTGGCGGCAAGATGAAAGCCATGCCACCCAAGCTGGTCAGTGATGACGGCAAGCACGTTGTGATTCGCCCCCTGGCCTACGTGACCGAAAAAGACACCACCCGTTGGG
>Ga0315907_10000329_pt1 | contig 68925 bp, 65 predicted proteins | sample LakEriMetagenome_3_FD_203525 | JGI IMG/M metagenome (GOLD analysis project Ga0315907, IMG submission 203525) | Freshwater fungal communities from buoy surface, Lake Erie, Ohio, United States - Buoy 12 MA123 | ecosystem: Environmental > Aquatic > Freshwater > Lake > Lake biofilm | place: USA... | reverse complement strand
CCCAGCATGACGCCACCGCCGCCAAGGCCAGAGGCGCAAGGCGCTGCCATTTTGAAGGGCACAGCCGTTACGAAAACGTATCTGAGTCGAGATTGGTTAGGCCGTGGTCATGAAACGCACGCCTTGAAGGCGGCCAGCGTGGCTGTGCGAGCAGGTGAAACCATTGGCATTGTGGGTGAGTCGGGCTCTGGCAAATCGACCTTGGCTCGTTGCCTGATTAGATTGATTGATCCAACGGCAGGTGAGATTCATTGGGCTGATCATGAAATTGCCAGCTTGAGCGAAAGTCAACTGAGGCCTTTGCGCAGTCATGTGCAGGTGGTTTTCCAAGATCCCAATCGGTCTTTGAATCCAAGGCGCACTGTGGGCCAGTCCATTGTGGAAGGGGCCATTAACTTTGGCATGTCTGAAGACAAAGCGCGTCAACTTTCTGAAACCTTGATGCAACAGGTTCGATTGCCTGTGGAGTCTCTCAGCCGATACCCCACGCAATTCAGTGGTGGGCAACGCCAGCGCTTGGCCATTGCACGCGCATTGGCCTGCGAACCTAAGGTGTTGGTGGCCGATGAGGCTGTTAGCGCACTCGATGTCAGTGTGCAGGCACAGATTCTCACGTTGCTGCGAGAAATTCAAGCACGTTTGGGCTTAGGTATGCTGTTCATCACGCATGATTTGCGTGTGGCCGCTCAGCTTTGCGATCATGTGATCGTGATGCACCAAGGCGAAATTGTGGAGGCAGGACGCACAGCAGATTTGTACGCTTCACCTCAACACGCTTACACGCGCAAATTATTTGAAGCAGCGCCCTCTGCTATTTTTTAAACGTTTTTTCAATCTCCAAAAACTGCCATGACACGCATTTTGATCGCTGGTTATCAGCATGAGACCAATACTTTCGCACCCAGTTTGGCCGATTGGACAGCCTTCAATCGGGGTGAATCTTTTCCGGCTTTCATGCGCGGGCAGGCGGTGATTGAAAAGCTCTCTGGTATCAACATTCCCATTGCCGGCTTCATCGATGTGGCCAAGCGTTTGCGCTGGGAGCTTGTGCCTTCTGCTTGGGCGGGTGCCACACCTTCTTCGTACGTCACCCAAGATGCGTTTGAGCGCATCAGCCAAGCCATCATGGAGGATGTGCAGCGTGCTTTGCCCCAAGGCTTGGACGGTGTGTATTTGGATTTGCACGGTGCTGCTGTGGCAGAAAATGCCGATGACAGCGAAGGTGAATTGATCTCGCGCATTCGGCAGTTGGTAGGCCCTGCCATGCCCATTATTGCCAGCCTTGATTTGCACGCCAATGTGACCAAACGCATGTTGGCGCTCAGTGATGGTTTGGTTTCGTACCGCACTTACCCGCACATTGACATGGCCGATACGGGTGAGTTGGCAGCACAACTGATGCAACGGCGTTTAAAGTTGGGCCGCAAAGAACCTATGCATGTACGGCGGTTCCCTTATTTGATTTCTTTGAATGCCCAAAGCACTTGGATGGAGCCTGCCAAAACGGCCTATGAGCAATTGCTGGCACTCGATCACGACTCGGGTGTGATGTTGAGTTTTTGCATGGGATTTCCTGCTTCTGATTTTGATGAATGTGGACCTGTGGTGTGGGGACATGGCGAGCAAGCAGAAAAAGTGGTTGAACAACTTTTCCAAGCGGTCAGCCAGCCTTCGCTTTGGCAGCCCGAGTGGTTCCCTGCTCGCGAAGCGGTGGTTCAGGCCATGGCCAAAGCAGCCACCTCCTCTTTGCCAGCGGTCATCGCAGACACCCAAGACAACCCAGGCGCAGGTGGCGACAGTAACACCACGGGCATGTTGCACGCATTGCTTCAACAAGGTGCAGGCAAAGTCTATCCGGGTCAGGTGGCACTGGGTTTGATGTTTGATCCCAATGCCGCAAAGATGGCGCATGAGGCAGGCATTGGTGCGCAAATCGATTGTGCGCTGGGTAAAGCGGTTCCCATTTTTACGGGCCAGCTCAGTGATCCACCTGTGCAAGGCAGGTTCACAGTTAAGGCGCTCAGCGATGGTCAATGTGTTTTAAAAGGTCCCATGATGACGGGTGTGACCGTTCAAATGGGATTGAGTGCTTGCTTGGAAATTGAAGGCATTTTGGTGGCTGTGGTGAGCGGCAAAATGCAATTGCTCGATCGTGAGTTATTGCGCACCGTTGGTATTCATGCTGAAAAAATGAAGATCGTGGTGGCTAAAAGTTCCAACCACTTCCGCGCAGACTTCACACCCATTGCTTCTCAAGTCATTGTGGCCAAGGCGCCTGGCCCCATGGCGGCAGACCCCGGCGATTTGCCTTGGAAAAAACTCAGCCCTCAAACTAGGACAAGACCATGACCGCTCACAACACGCCCACAGATTTAACGCAATGCACAGCTGAGCAGTTGTTGCATCTGTATCGAAGTGGTCAAGCGTCGCCTGTGGATGCAACCAAGGCCTTGCTAGCGCGCATTGAGAAACTCAATCCCAAGCTCAACGCCTTCACATTGGTCGATGAAAAAGTGGCCATGAACTGCGCCAAGTCCAGCGAGGCCAAGTGGCAAGCGCATCGCAAAGCTGGTTTGCAAGGGGGTGCTGAGGTAGGTGCATTGGAAGGCGTGCCTGCCTCCATCAAAGATTTAATTCTCACTCGGGGTTGGCCCACATTGCGAGGCAGCCGCACCGTTGATCCGAATCAAGCATGGGAAATAGACGCACCTGTTACTGCGCGCTTGCGCGAATCTGGCGCGGTGTTGTTTGCCAAAACCACAACGCCTGAATTTGGTTGTAAAGGTGAAACCAATTCGCCCGCCACAGGCATTACGCGCAACCCTTGGAACACCGATAAAACGCCAGGCGGTTCTTCGGGCGGTGCCGCCGCCGCGGTTGCCGCAGGGTTGGGGCCGATCGGTGTGGGGACTGATGGCGCGGGCAGTGTGCGCATCCCTGCGGCTTTCTGCGGCAACTTTGGTTTGAAACCCAGCTTTGGTCGGGTGCCGGCTTACCCACTTTCACCTTTTGGTTCGGTGGCGCATTTAGGCCCTCACACCATGAGTGTGCGCGATGCGGCGCTCATGATGAATGTCATGAAGCAGCCCGATGCGCGTGATTGGACCTCACTGCCACCTGATGCCACAGATTATTGCGTTGGATTAGAAGACGGTATTCGCGGTTTGCGCATTGCCTATTCACCCACCTTGGGCTATGCCAAAAATGTTCACCCAGATGTGGCTGCCGCTGTAGAGGCTGCTGTCAAAGTTTTGCAAAGTTTGGGTGCTCATGTAGAGCAAGTCGACCCTGGCTTTGAAGACCCGCTGGAAATTACAACGGGCTTGTGGTTCTTAGGCGCACTCTCGGTTTGGAATGGCCTCTCGGCTGAGCAACAAGCTTTGGCCGACCCTGATTTCAAAGCCGAAGCTGTGCTGGGTCAAAAGCTCAGCGCCATGGACGTACAGCAACTCAATTTAAAGCGCGGTGTTTTGGGTTCGCACATGCGTCAGTTCATGCAGAAATACGATCTGTTGGTCACGCCTTCTGTGTCAGTGCCAGCATTTGATGCGCGTCCTGCCGGTCAACAAGTCATGACGCCGGAAGCCATGTTGGGTTGGACACCTTTTAGCTATCCCTTCAACCTCACGCAGCAGCCTGCTTCTACCATTCCTTGTGGCCTCACCAAAGACGGCTTGCCCATTGGTTTGCAATTTGTAGGCCGAATGTTTGACGACGCCATGGTGCTCAGGGCTTCACGAGCTTATGAATCTGTGTGCCCTATTCCACGCCCAAAAATTTAAGCAATTTTTTCAAACGCCACCAACTTGGGCACGTTGGGGGCAATCCAAATAGAGCGTGTGTGCGGCAACATGATGATGCCCGCCACACTTTCGACGCGGGCTTCGGGCGGGATGGCGGGATCGGGGCTGCGGCAAATGGACCAAAGACCATCTGACTCATCGCGCAGGAAATTTTGCAGTTCTTCAAAGCCAATGCGTTGGCCGTTCTTCACTGCCGCTGCATGGCGCAGACCACTGATCAAACGAGGCGTGCTGGACAAAGCCAAGCCCATGGGCGATTGTTGATCTCTCAGGGATTCACACAAGAAATGGTTGGTGTGCACCACACAGCCATCGACAGGTTTGACTTCATCCCAACCATCCGGTGAAATTTCAAAACACGCCACTTCACCCATGGCATCAGCCACGGGAATATTGGACGCGGCGCCAAACTTCAAAGTTTGAATACGTGCCAGTGCCAAACGCGCTTGCGCCACCGACTGACAAGACAACAAATGCCGGAGCACCACATGCACGGGCACCCCTGGCGTGGCGCCATCTGTGACAGATCGCAAGATGTTCAGGCCAATGGCCAAGCCGCCTTCGCTCATGCCAATCTTGGCCAACATGCCGCCTTCGGTGAGGGTGGTGAAGGTACGGCCTTGTTCGTCATAAGATTGCAGAATGACCAAGGCTGGGCGTTGCCGACCCACCCAGTCCCAATTTTGCGAAAACCAAGCGTGGCCATCTGCACTGCCCAAAGCATTGACACACAAGGACGTGCATTCGCCTTCCTTCCAAACGTCTTTTAAAGCGTTTTCGCCATCAGCCTCTAAAGTCCAATCGGGCAAGCCCATGGCAGTGTTGGCCATCAGGGCCAAAGCGGCCTCTTGGGTGTCATCGCTTAAAAAGTTGGGAGGCAATATTTCTGTTCTGCAATTGAGCGCCAAGATGTCTTCGAGCTTCAAAGCAGCGCCATCGGCCATGCCCTGCATTTCTGGGATCAAGGCAGGGTCAAGGGCTTGAATGACCTGTGTGTAACGTTTGGCTCGCTCACAAGCCTCTGTCCAAGAGATGCCACAGGTGGCAAACAATCGTGCATAGGTGATGCGGCTGTGCTGGGCTTGAACTGCGCTGGCCTTGCCAAATTCAAGACCTCGCTCATAGGCGGACAGACTTTTTGAGATTTTGATTAAAGGGAACATAAAAATCATTATCATCCGCATATGACATTTTTGGCAATCGACGTCGGTAACACTCGTTTGAAGTGGGCGCTTTACGACCGGCCGCATACCCAAGCCAATGTATTGGCACAGGGCGCGGAATTTTTAGAGAACATCGAAACCCTTGCCGAAGGGCCTTGGGCCAACTTGGCTGCGCCTCAGTACATGCTGGGCTGCGTGGTGGCCGGAGACGCCGTGAAGCGGCGTGTTCAAGAGCAAATGGAGCTTTGGGATGTATCCCCGCAATGGGTGGTTTCTTCCAATGCAGAAGCCGGCATCAGCAATGGCTACGACCATCCTACCCGCTTAGGCTCAGACCGTTGGGTGGCCATGGTGGGTGCCCGTCATCGCATGTTGGTAAAGGGGTTAAATAAACCATTGGTGGTGGTGATGGTGGGCACGGCCGTCACAGTGGAGGCCCTCGATCAGCATGGCAAATTTTTAGGTGGTTTTATATTGCCAGGGCACGGCATTATGTTGCGCGCCCTCGAGTCGGGCACAGCCGGGTTGCACGTGCCAACGGGCGAAGTCAAACCCTTTCCCACCAACACCAGCGATGCCCTCACCAGTGGCGGCACCTACGCCATTGCGGGGGCCTGTGAGCGCATGGTGCATCACCTAAAGGAGCACACAGGCATGGAGCCACATTGCGTCATGACGGGTGGTGCGGGTTGGAAAATGGCACCCAGCATGGCCATCCAATTTGAGTTGGTTGACAGTCTTATTTTTGACGGGCTGTTAAAGCTGGCGCAAACGCGTTTTACTTGAGGGCTTCAAGCCTCATCTGGCGAATAGGCTTTGGTCAGTTGCATTAAATGCAAGCGCTCTTTTTCATTTTCTAAGTAGGGTGCCAGCAGCAATAGCACATGCCGCGCACCGCGCGCTAGCGCATCACCAGCACTCTCGGGCTCCATGGCGTGGCGGGGGTTGCGCACGTATTCATAGCTAAGCCAGTAAGTCACAACCACCGACATGCTGGCCGACAGGGTGGTGAAAGTCTCGGGCTCGTTGCGAATGTGGCCTTGGTTGGCCAAAGCTTGTAGCAACTGGTGCAAGGATGAAGTCTTAACTCCTAAGATGTGTTTGAAGTTGGTTTCCAAATGACGATTTTTAGACAGCAAATCGTTCAGATCGCGGTACAAAAACCGGTGCTCCCAAATGAGCTCGAACAGGGAGTGTAAAAAGAACCAAGCGTCTTCCACATCTTTCACATCTTGGCTGGCCTCTAGCAACTTCAGAATGTCTGTCTTGTAGTCGTCAAACAGGTGGCTGACCAATTGGTCTTTGGCAGGAAAGTGGTAGTACAAATTGCCGGGGCTGATGTTCAACTCAGATGAAATCAGGGTGGTCGACACGTTGGGTTCACCATAGCGATTGAACAAGTCTAAAGAGACTGTTGCAATTCGCTGGGCGGTGCGTCGAGGCGCTTTTTTAACCATGCTTGAGCTACTGGCTGGCTTTGGCGGTTTTGGCAGAGGGGCGTTTTCGCGGTGGCGCCTTAGGCTTTGCAGGCGTTGCACTTTTGCCCAAGGCTGCTTCTAGGGCTGCCACGCGCATTTGTAAATCAGCAACTTCCTGAGCGGTGGGCAGACCCAAACTTTTAAGCGCACGTGCTACACGGTCTTCGAACAAGTGTTCAAGCCGATCGACCTTGACGGCCATGGGCTGAGCAAGCCCAGCGCTCAGGCCTTGGGTCAATTGGTTGAAGTGGGCTGCCGCCTCGTGTATTTGTTCTTGAGCTGCCGCTTGCGCTTGCGCCATGGCGCCCAGACCCGCTAACCAAATGTCTTTAGAGGCGGCGCTGTGCAGGGGTTCTTTGGGACGGGATGCGCCTTTGGCGGGCTTTTTGGGTGTACTTGGGGCCATGGAAACTCCGAACTTCAGGGGTTGACCGGTAAAACCTCACTTTAACCGCTGCCGCAAAGCCTGCCAAGGCTTCTAAAATACAGTTTTGGAAAGAAAAAACATGTCCGTTCTCATCACCGGCGGCGCAGGCTTCATTGGTGCCAATTTTGTTTTGGACTGGGTGGCCCACAGCGATGAAAAAATAGTCAATCTCGACAAGCTCACCTACGCCGGTAATTTGGAGTCCTTGGCCTCCTTGAAAAACAACCCGCAGCATGTTTTTGTGCACGGCGACATTGGCGATGTGGCGCTATTGCCCAAGTTATTGGCCGAACACAAGCCCCGTGCTGTGCTCAACTTTGCCGCTGAAAGCCATGTGGATCGTTCCATTCATGGCCCTGGTGAATTCATTGAAACCAACATTGTGGGCACTTTCCGTTTGTTGGAATCGGTGCGTGGCTACTGGCATGGCTTGAGTGCTGAAGCGCAAACGCAGTTTCGCTTTTTGCATGTGTCGACCGATGAGGTGTATGGCAGCCTTGCACCGCAAGACCCAGCGTTTACAGAACACCACCAGTACGAGCCCAACAGTCCTTACAGCGCCAGCAAAGCCGCCAGCGACCATTTGGTGCGTGCATGGCATCACACCTATGGTTTGCCGGTGGTCACCACCAATTGCAGCAACAACTATGGCCCTTTGCACTTCCCAGAGAAGCTCATACCGCTCATGATTGTCAATGCCTTGGCGGGCAAGCCTTTGCCGGTGTATGGCGATGGCATGCAAGTCCGTGATTGGCTGTATGTGAAAGACCACTGCAGCGCCATTCGGCGTGTTTTGGAAGATGGCCGCTTGGGCGAAACCTACAACGTGGGCGGTTGGAACGAAAAGCCCAACATTGAAATTGTGAACACGGTGTGTGCCTTGCTCGATGAGTTGCGCCCTCGTGCTGATGGGGCCAGTTACAGCACCCAAATTTCTTATGTGAAAGACCGTCCCGGTCACGATAGACGGTATGCCATTGACGCACGCAAGTTAGAAAAAGATTTGGGATGGAAACCGGCCGAAACTTTTGAGACGGGCATTCGCAAAACGGTGGCTTGGTATTTGGAAAACACCGAATGGGTGGCGCATGTGCAAAGCGGCGCTTATCGCGATTGGGTTTCTAAGCAGTACACGGCTTAAGTTGCCCAGTTAGCACCGCATGAAAATTTTATTGCTCGGTAAAAACGGCCAAGTCGGTTCGGAACTGCAACGCAGCCTAGCGCCGCTTGGCGAGTTGTTGGCGCTTGATCGAAGCAGCACCTCGCATTGTGGCGATTTGAGCAACTTGGAAGGGCTGGTTGAGACAGTTCGCGAGATTCGTCCTGATGTGGTGGTCAATGCCGCGGCCTATACCGCCGTTGACAAAGCTGAGACAGATTCACAAACAGCGTTTTTGGTGAATGAACTTGCGCCTGAAGCCTTGGCAAGCGTTTGCGCTGCCATCGGTGCTTATTTGGTTCACTTCTCGACCGACTATGTGTTTGATGGCTCAGGACAAAAGCCCTGGCTTGAAACGGATGCCACCGCGCCTTTGAATGTTTACGGTCACAGCAAACTGGCGGGAGAAAAAGGCATTGCTGAGCAAGGCGCTAAGCATGTGATTTTTCGGACCAGTTGGGTGTATGGCACCGAGGGCGGAAATTTCGCCAAGACCATGTTGCGCTTGGCCCAAGAACGCGAACGAATGACCGTGATCAATGACCAGTTTGGCGCCCCCACGGCAGCCGCTTTGTTGGCCGATGTGACGGCCCTTGCCCTACAAGCGTCGCAACCGCTAACAGGTATTTACCATCTGGCCGCGGCTGGAGAGACCACTTGGTATGCCTATGCAGACTATGTGTTGGCCAAAGCCAAGCAGATCAAGCCGAGCTTGAACTATGCGGTCAGGGATTTTGTGGCGGTGCCAACTGCTGATTTTCCCACGCCTGCCGCGCGCCCCCTCAATTCCCGGCTCAACTGCAGTCGCCTAGAACAAGCGCTTCAACTCAAGTTGCCGCCCTGGCAGGCCGGCGTAGACGCTCTGCTGACAAAAATTTTGTGAACTTGGGGTGTGGATGAGGCACAAAGCGCCAAAAGTGTTCACAATACGGCTCAGAATGCCTTCCATCCCATGAGCAAGCGCTGACTTGCATGTTTCCACTTTGACGGCCCATCATGACTGACAACGACTCTTTGGCTCACATTTCTCCTCGCGACAAAGCGGAAATCTTGGCGCAAGCCTTGCCCTACATTCGCAAGTTCCATGGCAAAACATTGGTCATCAAATACGGCGGCAACGCCATGACCGACCCGGCCTTGCAAGCTGACTTTGCCGAGGATGTGGTGCTGCTGAAGTTGGTCGGCATGAACCCTGTGGTGGTTCATGGCGGCGGCCCACAAATTGAAACAGCCCTGAACCGCTTGGGTAAAAAAGGCGAGTTCATTCAAGGCATGCGTGTGACCGACGCCGAAACCATGGAAGTGGTGGAGTGGGTGTTGGCGGGTGAAGTGCAACAAGACATTGTGGGCTTGATCAACCAAGCCGGTGGCAAGGCAGTGGGCTTAACAGGGCGCGACGGCGGCTTGATTCGAGCTAAGAAACTCAAAATGGTCGACAACGCCGACCCTTCCAAAGAATACGACGTGGGCCAAGTGGGCGAGATCGAGTCAATTGACCCCAGCGTGGTCAAAGCATTGCAAGACGATGCTTTTATTCCCGTCATCAGCCCCATTGGTTTTGGAGAAAACAACGAAAGCTACAACATCAATGCCGATGTGGTAGCAGGTAAATTGGCCAGCGTGCTGAAAGCAGAAAAATTGGTGCTGCTCACCAACACGCCAGGCGTGTTGGACAAAGCCGGTAACTTACTGACTGATTTAAGTGCGCGACGCATTGACGAGTTGTTTGCCGATGGCACCATCAGTGGCGGCATGTTGCCCAAAATCAGTGGTGCCTTGGATGCTGCTAAAAGTGGTGTCAACGCTGTCCACATCATTGACGGCCGTGTACCGCATGCCATGCTGCTTGAGATTTTGACCGACCAAGCCTTCGGCACCATGATTCGAAGCCATTGAGCAGGGAATTAACATGAACACAGAAGCCAACTCCGAAAACAATTTGCCAGATGACGAAGCATCAGGTGCCGCTGAGGCCCCCACGCGCAAGCGCCCTAAGCCGGGTGAGCGCCGTCTGCAAATTTTGCAGACCCTTGCGGGCATGCTGGAGCAGCCAGGTGCAGAACGCATTACCACTGCGGCCTTGTCTGCCAAGTTGGGCGTGAGCGAAGCGGCGTTGTACCGTCACTTCGCCAGCAAAGCGCAAATGTTTGAAGGGCTGATTGATTTTGTCGAGCAATCGGTGTTTGCGTTTGTGCGTCAAATTGCCGATCGCGAACCCGCTGGCCCTGCGCAAGTGGCTCGCACCATTGCGCTCATTCTTCAATTTGCAGAAAAGAACCCCGGCATGGCGCGCGTCATGACGGGAGATGCTTTGGTGTTTGAAAACGAGCGACTTCAAGAGCGCATGAACTTGCTGTTTGACAAACTAGAGAGCACGTTCAAACAGTCTTTGCGCGATGGCGGCCCTCAAAGCGATACGCCCACGGTGGATGCCCAAGTGACAGCTTCTTTGTTGGTGGCCTTCATGATGGGCCGCATGCAGCGCTTTGCACGCTCAGGCTTTAAGCGTTTGCCATCTGAGAATTTGCAGGCTTCGTTGGCGCGCGTTCTTTAAACTTTACCAACTCCACAAGGTGCCGTCGTGCTGTAGACGGTTGACAGGCAAATAGGCTCGCTGGTAAGGGTACTTGGCAGCCAATTTCTCATCTATGTCCACGCCGTGGCCGGGTGATTCTCCGCAATACAGCATGCCTTTTTCAAAGCGCCAATCGTGCGGGAAGACTGACAGCATTTCTTCACTGTGCGCCATGTGCTCTTGAATGCCAAAGTTGGGCACCCACGTGTCAAAGTGCAAAGCAGCACCCATGCAAACGGGTGACAAATCGGTGGCGCCGTGGGAGCCCGTTCTGACTTGGTAGAGGCTGGCCAAATTGGCAATCAGCCTAAGGTGCGTGATGCCGCCCGCATGCGTGACCGTGGTGCGAATGTAGTCGATGAGTTGCTGCTCGATCAAATTTTTGCAGTCCCAAATACTGTTAAAAATTTCGCCCACTGCCAAAGGTGTGGTGGTGTGCTGCCTGATGAGTTTGAAGGCTTCTTGGTTTTCTGCGGGCGTGGGGTCTTCTAGCCAAAACAAATGAAAAGGCTCTAACGCTTTGCCCAACCGGCCGGCTTCGATGGGTGTGAGGCGATGGTGGACATCGTGCAGCAAATGAATGTCGGGCCCAACGGCTTCGCGCACTGCTTGAAACAAGCCGGGGGTGTGGTTCAAATATTTCTCAGTGCTCCAATCGTGCTCGCCTGGCAAAGGGCCATCGGCAGGTTCGTACATGCGGCCGTTGCCACTGACGCCATAGACTTTGTTGAGGCCGGGAATGCCGCTTTGCGCACGAATGGCCAAGTAGCCCATTTCTTTGTGACGCAAAACTTCGTCCACCGTTTCTGCTGTATCGCGGCCCGTAGCGTGCGCATAAGACATGATGGCGGTGCGGCTTCTTCCGCCTAGTAATTGGTAAAGGGGTTGACCTGCAATTTTGGCTTTGATGTCCCACAGCGCGGTGTCTACCGCTGCAATGGCCGTCATGGTGACCGGCCCTCTGCGCCAGTAAGCACCCTTGTAGAGATATTGCCAAATATCTTCAATTTGCTGCGGGTCGCGTCCAATCAAACACGGAATGACGTGCTCTTCCAAGTAACTCACCACCGACAACTCGCGACCATTGAGCGTGGCATCGCCAACGCCAGTGAGGCCTTGGTCGGTTTCAATTTTGAGCGTGACGAAATTGCGACCCGGACTGCAAACAATGACGCGAGCGGCAGTTATTTTCATGAGAAGTCTTGTTGGATGATGTATTTCACCGTAGCGTCAACGCCTTGGTGCAACACTTGGTCGTGCCAATAACTAACGCGCGCAAGCCACGCTTCTGAGGCTGCCAGTTCTTTGCCCCACAAATCTTCTCGCGCTAACAAGGTGCGAACACAAGCTTGCGGCTCTGAGGCTTGGTTTGCGCCAATGGCCATCAGGCTCTTGGCCTGAGGATCGTTGAGGGCGTAAGCTTTGCCTTGTTCATCTTTGGCCAAGGTATACCGCAGAAAAATAGCTGCAGCCAATGCGTGGTGCTCAAACGATTGGCCTTTGGCCATTTGACCCAAAACAGAAGGCGGCCAACGTTGAGGAATTTTTTGGGAGCTGTCAGTGGCGATTTGATGCACGCTGTGCTTCAAATACGGATTGCCGAAACGCTGAATGAGTGCGTCTCGGTAGTCGGCCCAATCTGTTCGACTGAGGTGCGGTGCCACTTCTTGGGTCATCAAGCGATGAACAAATTCTTGGATGTGATCTGAGCCAATGCAATCGGCAATGTGCGCGCGGCCAGTGATGGCACCCATCAGAGCCATGGCGGAATGACTGCCATTGAGCATGCGCAATTTGGCTTCTTCATAACTGTGCACTTGTGAGGTCACGCGAACGCCGCATCTGCTTAGCAATGCTGCGTCGCTTGGGTCAACGAAGTTGTCTTCAATGACCCATTCCCAAAATGTTTCGGTGCTGAGTGCGCATTCGTCTTGCATGCCCAGCGCCTCTTTGGCGGCCGATGCTACTGCTTCGGTGGCCGCAGGCACGATGCGATCAACCATGCTGCAAGGAAATGCACAGCGGGCATCTATCCATGTCATCAGCTCGGCATCTTGTGAGCTGGCTGTTGCATGAATAATGGCTTTGAGTTTGTGGCCATTGCCTTGCAGGTTGTCACACGACGCAATGGTCAGGCCCGCTAGGCCTGCAGCATGGCGCAAACGCAAGCTGTCAATCAGCAATTGCGCCAAGACGGGTGTGTAGCCTTTTTCGGTGACGGTGAGAGTGATCCAACGAGTGCTTGGAGCGGCAATGGCGTTCAATACATTCTGGCGTTCGGTGGTGGCCACGCTGGTTTGCCACAGCGCGCCAGGCACGTGCCATTCAATGCCATTGGCGCCTGCAACGCGCACGGCGTACAAGCCGTCTTGCGCGCGCAGTTTATTGACCAGGCCAGCTTGGGTCATGCCCACGCCATGAATGCCCCAGCGCATATCGCCTTCGCGCAACAACTGATCGAACACCATGGCTTGGTGCGCACGGTGAAACGCGCCTAAGCCCAAATGCACCACACCCGGCTGGGCAGAAGTTGGCGCGTAGGCTGGTGTATGAACTGACTTTGAAACCAGAGGCAGTGTGGCGCGCGTGAGCTTCAGTTCAGGCATTTCGTTTTTTCAGCTTGTCTTCTGAAGCTTGGAGTTCAGCCCAAGTGGCGTCGTCGATCCAAATGCCATTTTGCGCACGCTCAGCGCGCGCGGCACGTTCGGGTTCGCCAGCTGTCATGACACCTGAAGTGCCTGGCGCATTCGGACTTTGACGCAACCAATCTTCAAACGCCAAAGCTTCTTTTTCAAAGGAAGCTTGTGTGCCCAATCGAACGGGGTCAATCAGCATGACCAGCATGCCATTCAAGACAGAACGTCTGTGATCGGCTTCACGGTGCCATGTGTCGCCGCCTGTGAGGGCGCCGCCCAACAATTCACAGGCCATGGCCATGCCAAAACCTTTGTGCTCACCAAAGGTCATGAGAGCGCCAAACATGCCATTGGATTGCGGTACGACCACGACGCCAGGATCGTTGGTGGGGTGACCGTTTTCGTCGATCAAATATCCGTCGGGGACTTGCTCGCCTTTGTTGTGCGCCACGCGCATCTTGCCTTGCGCCACACGGCTGGTGGCAAAGTCGAGCACGAAGGGAGGGCGATTGCCCATGGGCACGCCAATGCAGCAAGGGTTGGTGCCAAAGCGACCATCGCCACCGCCAAAGGGTGCCACCACGGGCCGTGACAACACATTGACAAAATGCATCGATACCAAACCTTGTGCGACAGCCATTTCTGCAAAGTGACCAATGCGGCCGAGGTGATGCGAACGGCTAAGCGCCACTGTGCACACGCCATGTTGTTTGGCGCGTTCGATGCCCATTTCCATGGCTTGCACACCCGTGATTTGCCCGTAGCCACGTTGGCCGTCTAAGTTGAGCAGTGGGCCGGTGTCGAGCACCACTTTGACACCCGTGTTGGGGCTGAGGCCGCCTTCAAGTACTGCGTCGACATAGCGCGGCACCATGCCGACACCATGCGAGTCGTGACCACTTAAATTGGCCATGACCAAATTGGCGGCCACTTGTTCTGCTTCGGCAATTTCACTGCCCGTCATTTGAATGATGTGGCTGATTTGTTGTCGCAGTTGATCTGCTGGAATGCAATGACTCATAAGTAGACTTTCAAATTACATGACCGCGCCAACTTGCCATGGCACAAACTCATTTTGTCCGTAGCCATGTTGTTCGCTTTTGGTAGGTTCGCCAGAGGCTGCTTTTAAAATCATGTCAAAAATGCGCTGACCCATGTCGGCAACGCTCACGCCGTTGTCAACAATCTCACCGCAATTCAGGTCCATGTCTTCTTCTTGTTTTTTCCACAAAGCGGTGTTGGTAGAAAACTTCAAACTGGGGGAGGGCGCGCAGCCATAGGCGCTGCCACGGCCCGTGGTGAAGCAAATGAGATTGGCGCCACCGGCCACTTGGCCTGTGGCACTGACCGGGTCATAGCCTGGGGTGTCCATGTACACAAAGCCATGCGCATCGACAGGTTCTGCGTATTCGTAAACAGCTTGCAAGTTGCTGGTACCGCCTTTGGCCACAGCGCCCAGTGACTTTTCTAAGATGGTGGTCAGGCCGCCGGCCTTGTTGCCTGGCGAGGGGTTGTTGTTCATTTCTCCACCGTTGATTTCGGTGTAGTTCTCCCACCAGTGAATGCGGTCAATGAGTTTTTGCGCCACTTCGGGTTTGACAGCGCGGCGTGTGAGCAAATGCTCGGCGCCATAAATTTCAGGGGTTTCGCTCAAGATGGCCGTGCCACCGTGTTGAACCAACAAGTCGACGGCAGCGCCTAACGCGGGGTTGGCGCTGATGCCGGAGTAACCATCAGAGCCACCACATTGCAAGCCAATGGTGATGTGTTCTGCGCTACAAGGCTCGCGCTTGACTTGATTGGCACGTGGCAACATTTCTTCAATGAGCGCAATGCCTTTTTCAACCGTGAGGCGCGTACCACCCGTGTCTTGAATGTTGAACACCTTGAGCGTGTCACCTTCGCGCAAACTGCTGTGCGCCAACCAGGTTTTGAGTTGATTGGACTCACAGCCCAAGCCCACTACCACCACGCCCCAAAAGTTAGCGTGCGTGGCATAGCCTGCCAAGGTGCGCTCTAGCAACTGCATGCCCAAACCTTCTGTGTCCATGCCGCAACCGGTGCCGTGCGTTAAAGCCACCACGCCATCGACTTGGGGGAAGTTGGCCAGCGCAGCAGGGTTGTTGCGCTTGGAAAAATGATCGGCAATGGCGCGTGCGGCCGTGGCTGAACAATTGACACTGGACAGCACGCCAATGTAATTGCGTGTGGCAACACGGCCATCTGATCGTTTAATGCCCATGAACGTGGCGTGTTTGCGCGGCGCCTCTGGCTTCACGTCTTGGCCAATGGCGTAGTCGCGCTCGAAGTTGCCCTTCTCGGGCCCCATGTTGAGGTTGTGCGTGTGCACATGCTCGCCGGGCTGGATGGCCGCACTGGCAAAGCCAATGATTTGGTTGTAACGGCGCACGGGCTGTCCGGCTTGAATGGCGCGCGTGGCAACTTTGTGGCCGGGTGGAATAAGGCCTTTGACAGGCACGTCCTCCACGCTGGCACCGCTCATGAGTTGGGCACGCGCAATGACCACGTCATCGGCAGAATGGAGTCGGATAAAAACACTCATGGTTTGATCTCAAAAAAACTTTTTAGGGAGCCAAAGCACTAAGCTGGGCACGTAGGTGATGACGGCCAAGCTGCCTAGCAAAGGGAATAGCCAAGGCAGGATGGCGGCAGTGGTTCTTTCAACGCTGAGTTTGGCCACACGCGCCAAGACAAACAGCACCATGCCCATAGGTGGGTGCAACAGACCAATCATGAGGTTGAGCACCATGATCAAACCAAAGTGAACCAAGTCGATGCCCAGCTTTTGGCAGATGGGAACCAAGATGGGAACAAGGATGGTGATAGCGGCAGTGGGCTCTAAGAAGCAACCCACGAACAGCATGAGCAAATTGGCCAACAGCAAAAATTTCCAAGGCTCTTGCGTGAAGCCCAAGACCCAATCGCTGATGGCCGCTGTGACGCCAGTGGCTGTGAGCATCCAACCAAAGATACTGGCGGCCGCCACAATGAACATGACGGTGGCCGTTGTTTCTACGGTGTCCAAGCAAATCTTCACAAACATTTTGAAGTTCAGCGTGCGATACCAGAAAAATCCGAGAATGATGGCCCAGACACAGGCTGCAATGGCGCCTTCTGTGGGTGTGAATACGCCAGTGGTCATGCCGCCAATGAGCAGCACAGGGGTCATGATGGGCAGCACAGCTTGAAACTTGAAAAGTTTGTCGGCGATGAATAAAAATCCGAGCGCAACAAACACCGTCAACTGGGGTGGTGTTTCAAATAAAGTGACCAATCCCCAAACCCCGATGGGCCAGCCAATGACAACGCCTGTCTCTGCCAAGGCTTTTAAAACACGTGGCCATTCAAACTTGACATCTGCACCCCAATTGTTTTTGTGGGCAAAGTAAGCCACGGTGACCATCATGAGGAAGGCCATCAAGATACCCGGCAAGATACCCGCTAAAAACAATGAGCCGACTGAAACGTTGGCCATCATGCCGTAAATCACAAACGGCAAACTAGGTGGAATGATGGGGCCGAGTGTGGCGGAAGCAGCTGTCACCCCCACCGCAAATTCGGTGCTGTAGCCGTGGTCTTTCATGGCCTTGATTTCAATGGTGCCCAAGCCTGCAGCGTCCGCAATGGCGGTGCCACTCATGCCAGCAAACACAACCGAGCCCACTACATTCACATGACCCAAGCCACCTTTCATCCAACCCACCAAAGCCAAAGCGAAGTTGTAAATGCGGTTGGTAATGCCGGCATTGTTCATGAGGTTGCCAGCCAAAATAAAGAAGGGCACAGCCAGCAAGGGGAAGCTGTCAATGCCAGACACCATGCGGTGAATGACCACGAAGGGTGGCGAGCTTTGTGTCCAGAATAAATAAATGAGTGAGGCGCCCGCCATGGCAATGGCCACCGGAATGCCGCCACTCATAAGCAACAAGAATAAAATTTTTAACATGTCTTTTCTTTCAAGCGTCGAAATGAAGCGATTAACGGTCTGTCATTTCTGACTCGGGACGCTGCAACACGGTATAGCCACGTTGCCAATGAATTTTCATGACCCAGATAGCGCGCAAACACATGGCTGCAAAGCCAGCCATGACTACGCCGTAAACCAAATTCATGGGCAAATCAATGATGGTCATTTTGTAAGTACCCAGCTTTTCCATCATTTGTCCCGTTAGAAAAGTAGCTGCACCAAAAAATGCAATGCGCATGATGTCGACCAAGTGGCTCATGAGTTTGGACATCCAAGCGGGCATGAATTTGTAGAAAAAGTCCACTTGAATGTGGTTATTTTTGGCCACGCCAATGGTGGCGCCTGTGAAGACAACGGCAATCAAGAGATAACGCGCAATTTCCTCGGTCCAAGATGCTGAGTTATTGAGCACGTATCGGGTAAAGAATTGATAGAACACGGTTGCACCCAGCAACCAAAAGAATCCCAAGGCCACCCAGGCTTCAATAGGGGTGCCAGACAAATCAACTTCTTCGTCAACGGCGTGAAACTGACCATCGTCGCCCATCACTTTGGGCATGGCGTCTAGGTCGGGGGTGTTGCTCATGGAAAATCCTCAAAAAAACTCAAAGGTCGAGCCCTGAGGCTCGACCCGCATGAGTGCACCCTTCATCCAAAGAGTGATGCACTGTTTGAACAACTTACTTGGCAGCTTGAATTTTGTCGAAGTCAGCCTTGGTGAAACCCATCGATTCAAGTGGCTTGTTTTTCAAGACAGCGTCTTGGAATGACTTGCGATCGACTTGCACAATTTGCAGGCCTTTCTTCTTGAATTCGTCAACCAACTCAGCCTCACGTGCTTTGATCTTGGCGGTTGCGCGCACAGCAGCTTCTTGCGTGACATCTGAGAAAACTTTCTTCTCGGCATCAGAAAGCTTGTTCCAAACGTGAGGGGCAATTTGCGTGGTCAAGCCATCGACAATGTGACCGGTCAGCATGATGGCTTTTTGAACTTCAAAAAACTTCTTGGCTTCAATGGTGGTCAATGGATTTTCTTGAGCTTCAACCGTGCCGTTTTGCAAGGCCAAATACACTTCAGCAAAAGCAATCGGTGTAGGGTTGGCGCCGCATGCTTCAGGTGTGGCGCGGTAGGCTGGAACGTCAGGCACGCGAATCTTGATGCCCTTCATGCCGGCGCAATTGGTGAAAGCTTTTTGCGCGGTTGTGTGGCGTGCGCCGTAGTAGGTGTAGGCCGTTACCTGAATGCCAGTTTTGGCACGGAACTCATTCACCATTTCTGCAAACACGGGGCTCTTAGAGTAAGCAATGAGGTGGTCGCCATCGCGGAAGATGAAGGGGTAGTAAGCAATGCCAAAACGCGGATAAGCGCGCGCCGCAAATGATGGGCCGCTGATGATCATGTCGACCGTACCCAAAGTTAAACCTTGGTTAATGTCGGTTTCTTTGCCCAGAGTGGATGCAGGGAAAACTTGAATTTCAAATTTGCCGTTGGTGCGTTTTTTAATTTCATCGGCAGCCCACACTGATTCAGTGTGATAAGCCTCTGAAGTTTCGTACACGTGGGCCCATTTCAATTTGGTTTGCGCTTGCGCAACGCCGCTGCCCATGGCGCCTAAAAGGCCCAGCGCAATGGCGCTGGCCGTAGCGAGCGATTTCAGTGCATTTCGTTTGGTGGTCATGTTGTCTCCTTGTGGTTAGATAAAATTTTGAATTGCTGGCGAAAAACTAAGAACGAGAGGGCGCGCTTCGCCAGCTAGCGCTGAATCTTTTGTGGGCTTGTCGCAAGTGCTTTTGCATGGCTCTGCGGGCGCCTTGTGAGTCTTTTGTGTCAATGGCTTGTAAGACGGCTTCGTGCTCCGAAATAGCGGCAGCCCACGATGCGGGTGATTCAAAATAATCACCCAAACGTTCAAACAAGGGGCCTGTTCTGGCCTGCAGGTATTGGTCTAGTGTGTCGAGCATGACGCTGTTGGCGCAGGCGTTGGCAATGGCCATGTGAAACGCAATGTCATGGTCACGGGGTATGCGACCCGCCTTGGCATCTTTTTGCATGCCTTTGAGAGCCAATCGCATGGCTTTCAGGTCATTGGCCGAGGCGTTTTCTGCAGCCAAGGCCGCCGTTTCGGCTTCGATTAGAAAGCGTGCCCGCATGACCTCAAGCGGCCCCCACTCAAGTGTCGCATTGTGCTTGCTTGACTTGGCATGCCCTTGTTTGCCGAGTGATTTGACGTAAATGCCTGAACCTGTTCGGACCTCTATGACGCCTTCCACCTCCAGCGCAATGAGGGCCTCGCGCACCGAAGGACGGCTGACCTTCAATTGGGTGGCCAAGTCGCGCTCGGCAGGCAAACGCGAACCCACTGCAAACTCGCCAGACGAAATGAGCGTCTGGATTTGTTTGGCAATTTGGCGGTAAAGCCGTTGAGGTTCGAGGGGCTTGTCTGACATGAGGGCGGTGAGGTTCTGAGGAAAATGGCCTTGAGTGAATGGTGAATTGACAGTGCGTTGAATTCAATAAGTCAGGGAATACGTGAATTGGACAATTGGTCAGACCAGTTGCACAATCTTCACATGGAACCGGAGTGAGGGTCAAGCCTGTTTTGATACGCACAAACCCGAACTCTTCTCAAACAATTTTTCCACCCACATGACTTCAGTCACCATCGATCGCGTTCTCTTGCGTCAAGTCAACTTGCCGCCGAAGGTTGAGCGCACCGACGCCATTCAATCCTTTGTCACCCAAGAAACCATCTTGCTCACTTTGGTTTGCAGCGATGGCATTCAGGCAACCGGTTATGCCTACACCATTGGCACGGGTGGCAGTTCCGTGGTGGCCTTGCTTAAAGACCATTTGGTGCCGCGGCTGTTGGGCAAAAATCCCGTTCACATAGAAGCCATTTGGAAAGATTTGTTTTTTCACACGCATGCCACAGCAGTGGGTGCCATGACCAGCTTGGCGCTGGCCTGCGTTGACACCGCGCTATGGGATTGGCGAGCTCAAAGCCAAGCTTTGCCTTTGTGGCAATTGTTGGGCGGCGCCCAAAGCCGGGTGCCGCTTTACACCACAGAGGGCGGCTGGTTGCAGTTGTCACCCCAGGTGTTGGTCGAGCAAACCCTCAAAGCAAAAGCCGACGGCTTCAAAGGCGCAAAAATCAAAATTGGCAGGCCCCACGTCAGCGAAGATGTGGCCCGATTGTCGGCTGTGCGCGATGCAGTAGGGCCTGGATTTGAAATCATGACCGACGCCAACCAAGGCTTTCACCGCGCAGAAGTGGTACGCCGCGCCAAAGCCTTTGACGGACTTGATTTGGCATGGCTGGAAGAGCCCTTGCCCGCAGAAGACATCAGTGGCCATCGGCATTTGCGCGAGCACACCAGCATTCCAGTCGCGGTGGGCGAATCGATGTACCACCCCATGCAATTTCGCGAGTATTTAGAGCAAGGTGCCTGCAGTGTGGTGCAGCCCGATGTGTCCCGCATTGGGGGCATCACACCCTGGATCAAGACGGCCCATTTGGCTGAAACATTTGATGTGCCCGTGTGCCCCCACTTCCTGATGGAATTGCACGTCAGTTTGTGTGCTGCAGTGCCAAATGCCACCTGGGTGGAATACATTCCTCAATTGGATGACATCACGCACTCGCGTATGAAAGTTGAAGACGGCTTTGCAATTCCGCCGGATGCACATGGTTTGGGCATTGATTGGAATTGGGATGCCATTCAAAAACGGCAAAAGATTTATTTGGAGATCAAACATGCGACTTAAAAACAAAAACATTTTGGTAACTGCTGCCGGCCAAGGCATTGGTCACGCTGCGGTCATGGCCATGGCGGCAGAGGGCGCCACAGTCTGGGCCACCGATGTCAACCCTGAATTGCTTAAAAGCTATGCAGGCGTTGCCAATGTTCACACGGCCGTTCTTGATGTGATGAACAAAGACGACATTCACAAGCAAGTGGCCCTCATTCCGCGGATTGACGCGCTGTTCAATTGCGCAGGCGTGGTTCATGGCGGCACCATTTTGCAAGCCACCGACAAAGACTGGGAATTTGCATTCAATCTGAATGCGCGCGCGCAGTTTTGGATGATTCAAGCCGTGTTACCTAGAATGTTAGAGCAAGGTGGCGGCAGCATCATCAACATGGCCAGCGTGTGCTCCAGCGTGCGCGGTTTGCCAAACAGATTCATTTATGGGGCATCCAAAGCAGCCGTCATTGGCCTCACCAAAAGCGTGGCCGCAGACTATGTGACCAAGGGCATTCGCTGCAACGCCATTTGCCCTGGCACTGTGGAAACACCCTCATTGCATGATCGCATCAATGCAGAAGCTGACCCCGTTCAAGCGCGCAAAAACTTCATTGCCCGTCAGCCCATGGGGCGTTTGGCCCAGGCCCATGAAATTGCGCCCATCATTGTTTTCTTGGCCTCAGACGAAGCCATCTTTGCAACGGGCAACGCTTACATGGTCGATGGCGGCATGACCATCTGATCATTTCAATCAATCATTTCAACCTCACAACCACTTCAAAAACTTATGAACCAATATGACATGAAAGGCCGCCATGCGGTCATCACGGGCGGTGCAACAGGCTTGGGCTATGCCATTGCCCAGCGTGTACTGGCTTCGGGCGGCAGCGTCACCTTGTGGGATCGCGATGAGGCAGGCATGGCCAAAGCCGTTGCCAGTTTGAAGCACCCCGGCTTGGTGCACAGTGTGCAAGTCGATGTGTCGCAACATGCCTCAGTGGTTGCCGCCACACAGGCTACTTTGAAAATCGGCCCCGTCGATGCGGTGGTCAACTCTGCTGGCATTACTGGCCCCGTGACGCCAGTGGCCAACTACCCCGTCGATGCATGGCAACAAGTCATGGATGTGAACGTCAATGGTGTGTTTTATTGCTGCCGTGAATGGACACCGCATTTGAAAGAGCGTCCTGCGGGCCGCATCGTCAACATTGCCTCCGTGGCTGGCAAAGATGGCAACCCCAATGCCAGCGCCTACAGTGCCAGCAAGGCGGCCGTCATGGCCATCACCAAATCGCTGGGCAAAGAATTGGCCAGCAGCCCTGTGCGTGTTAACTGCGTCACGCCGGCTGCCGTGAAAACGGCTATTTTTGATCAGATGACACCTGAGCACATTCAGTTTATGTTGTCTAAAATTCCCATGGGCCGTTTTGGCACAACGGAAGAAGTGGCGGCCATGGTGACTTGGCTTTTGACAGAAGATTGCTCCTTCTCAACAGGTGCTGTTTTTGATTTGTCGGGCGGACGCTCTACCTACTGATTCGATTTCGATCACAATCAGATTTTTTCAATGTTGCATATTGCATCTCTTGCTTAATTTTTACTGAATCATTCATCAAAGGAAGTTCTCATGAAACTCGTGCGTTACGGCCAACCCGGCAAAGAAAAACCAGGCCTGATTGATGCCGCTGGCAAATTGCGTGACTTAAGTGGCGTGGTGTCAGACATCGGTCCTGAACAGCTGTCGGACAAAGTCTTGGCCAAGTTGGCTAAACTTAAAACTGACAAGCTGCCCTTGGTCAAAGGCAAGCCGCGCATGGGATGCCCCGTGTCTCATGTGCCCAAGTTCATTGCCATTGGTTTGAACTACGCCGATCACGCGGCTGAAGCCAACATGCCTATTCCCAAAGAGCCTATTGTTTTTTTGAAGGCCACTTCTTGCATTCAAGGCCCAGACGATGACGTCATGTTGCCAAAGGGTTCTTTGAAGTCAGACTGGGAAGTTGAATTGGGCATTGTGATTGGCAAGCGTGCCAGTTACGTGTCGCAAAAAGAAGCGCTCGACTATGTGGCAGGCTACTGCACCGTCAATGACGTGAGCGAACGCGCCTACCAACTCGAAATGGGCGGTACTTGGGACAAGGGCAAGGGATGCGACACCTTCGGCCCTATCGGCCCATGGATGGTCACCAAAGACGAAGTGCCCAACCCGCAAAATCTGAAGATGTACATGGACTTGAATGGCCAGCGCATGCAAGATGGCTCTACCAAAACCATGATTTTTGGGGTGACCAAATTGGTCAGCTATGTCAGCCAGTTCATGACCCTCGAGCCCGGTGACGTCATTACCACCGGCACCCCACCCGGAGTGGGCATGGGCGTGAAGAAGGACGGTAAACCCGCACCCGTGTTCTTGAAAAAGGGCGACGTGATGCATGTTGGCATCCAAGGTCTTGGTGAACAAATGCAAAAGGTTGTGGCCTTCAAACGCCAAGCTTCAAAGTAAGCGTTTTCACCCCTGCCGTTTGAAATGACGGCATACCAGGCGAATCGGGAATAACCCTGATTCGCCTTTTCTTTGTGCTGGATCTTTCTTTTTCATGCAAAATAGCACGGGCGTTCTATTTTGAAGACATGCACAACATGACCGTTAGACACATCACCTCCCTTTCTCAAGTCCCTCCAGCCTCTCAAGCCAGCGATGATGGCAGTGGGCGAACCTTGATGAAAGGTCGTCAAACCAAGGCCACCATCGTCAATGCGGCTTTGGGCTTGGCATCACAAATTGGTTTGGAAGGCCTCTCGATTGGCGCTTTGGCGGAAGTCACGGGCATGAGCAAGTCGGGCGTATTTGCCCACTTCGGTTCGCGAGAAGAATTGCAAATCTCAGTCATCCGCGAATACCACGATCAGTTTGAAAGCGAAGTTTTTTACCCAGCCCTCAGTTGCGCGCGAGGTTTGCCCCGCTTGCAGTCTTTGTTTGACAACTGGATGCAGCGCACCACCACTGAAATTGATTCGGGTTGCATTTATATCAGCGGTGCCGTGGAGTTTGATGACCGGCCTGGCTCTGTGCGCGATGCACTGGCATCCTCTGTCAACACTTGGCAAAACGCCTTGCAACGTTCGGTGGCACAAGCGCAAGTCGAAAAACATCTGACCGACAAGGCTGATCCCTTACAGGTGGCCTTTGAAATTCACGGCCTCATTTTGGCATTGCACTACGAAGCCAGATTTCTTCGCAACCCCGGTGCAGCAGATCGCGCCCGCAAAGGCTTTTCCGAAATTGTGGCGCGAAATCAAGCGTGATATTTCCGCCCAACCCAACATCTCTAATCTTTTATTTGTACTGAATTTTTTGAAAGTTAACCATGCCAAGCTACGTTCCTCCCCTGCGTGATCTTCAGTTCGTCTTGCACGAATTGCTCGATTTGGAAAATGAATTGAAAGCCATGCCCAAGCATGCTGAGACCGACGCTGACACCATCAATGCCGTGTTGGAAGAGGGCGGTAAATTTGCGGCTGAAGTGGTGTTTCCCTTGAATGTTTCTGGCGATGAAGAGGGCTGCAAATTGGATCGCGACACGCATGAAGTGAAGGCGCCCGCAGGTTTCAAAGAAGCCTATGAAAAATATGTGGAGGGTGGTTGGGCAGCACTCAGCGCGCAAGAAGAATATGGCGGTCAAGGCTTGCCCTTCGTGGTCAATCAGTGCTTCTTTGAAATGTTGAATTCTGCCAACCAAGCCTGGACCATGTACCCTGGTTTGTCGCACGGTGCGCATGCTTGCTTGTCTGCACATGGCTCCAAAGAACAAAAGGACATGTACTTGCCCAAGCTCACCAGCGGCGAGTGGACTGGCACCATGTGCCTGACCGAACCCCACTGCGGCACCGATTTGGGCATGCTGCGAACCAAGGCCGAGCCACAAGCCGATGGCACTTACCGCCTCACAGGTCAAAAGATTTTCATCAGTGCGGGCGAGCACGACTTGGCAGCCAACATTGTTCACTTGGTGTTGGCTCGCTTGCCCGATGCGCCTGTAGGAAGCAAAGGCATTAGCTTGTTTGTTGTTCCCAAATTCAACGTCAAGGCCGATGGCGCCATAGGTGAGCGCAATGGCATCTATTGCGGCGGTTTGGAGCACAAGATGGGCATTCATGGCAATGCTACTTGCCAGATGGTGCTAGACGGTGCGGCTGGCGTCATGGTGGGGCAACCCAATAAAGGTTTGGCCGCCATGTTTGTCATGATGAACGGCGCGCGATTGGGCGTGGGCAATCAGTCTTTGGGCTTGACCGAAGTGGCCTATCAAAACGCCTTGGCCTATGCCAAAGATCGCATTCAGATGCGCAGTTTGTCTGGCGTGAAAGCGCCCTCCAAGCCAGCCGATCCTATTTTGGTTCACCCCGACGTGAGGCGCATGCTTCTGACTGCCAAGGCCTATGCTGAAGGTGGTCGTGCCTTGGCTTGTTATGGCGCACTCCTCATCGACAAAGAATTGAACCACCCCGACGAAAAGGTTCGCGCCGATTCTGCAGAAATTCTGGCGCTCCTGACGCCTATCGTGAAAGCTTTCTTAACTGACAATGGTTTTCAGGCCACCACCATGTGCCAACAAGTGTTTGGCGGACATGGCTACATCAAAGAGTGGGGCATGGAGCAGTATGTGCGCGATGCGCGCATCAACATGATTTACGAAGGCACCAATGGCATTCAGTCGCTTGATTTGCTTGGCCGCAAGGTGCTTGGCAACCAAGGCGCTAGCTTGCAAAAATTTGGCAAATTAATTGGCAAACTGGTGGCGCAAGAAATGGGCAATGAAGCCATGGCCGAGTTCATCAAGCCGCTGGCAGATTTAGGTCAAAAGATGACGCAATTCACCACCGAAATTGGCATGAAGGCCATGGGCAATGCCGATGAAGTGGGCGCGGCGTCGGTTGATTACTTGCGAGTCGCTGGCCATTTGGTGTTTGCCTACTTCTGGGCTCGCATGGCGCAAGTGGCCTTGGCTAAAATTGCCGCTGCAGAGGAAGATGCTCAGCGTCCCGACCCGTTCTACAAAGCCAAACTGCAAACCGCGCGTTTTTACTTTGCACGTTTGTTGCCTGAAACTTTAAGCCTGATGAACACGGCACGTTCCGGTGCTGATGTTTTAATGGACACTGATTTGGCCTTGGCTTGAACCACGTTTCAATAAATTTCTTGATTTGGATGAACCGATGACAACACACAACCTCTCAACGCGTATTTTGAAAATTGGTGCCCTAATGGCTTCATGTTTCTTGATGCCTATTGCGATGGCCAATTCGCCTGTGGGCCAGTGGCAGACCTCCGATGAGAAAACCGGCGAACTCAAAAGCGTGGTGATTATTTTTGAGCAGCAAGGTGTGATGAAGGGTCGCGTAGAAAAAATACTTCGCAAAGATGCAGACCCTGCCGCAAAGTGCGACAAGTGCAGCGATGATCGCAAAAACCAACCCGTGGTCGGTTTAGAAATCATTCGCGGTGCCAAAAAAGCCAGTGGCAAAAATGTTTGGGAAGATGGCGAAATTCTGGATCCAGAAAATGGCAGAACCTATGCCTTGCGCTTAACGCCCATTGAAAACGGCGCCAAGTTAGAGGTGCGCGGTTCATTTGGCCCTATTGGCCGCACTCAGACTTGGGTGCGTGTTCCTTAATTTATAGAAAGAAGCTTAGCCATGTCCGATATCTTGACCCACATCGATGCAGGGGTGATGACCCTCACCTTCAACCGCTTAGACAAAAAGAATTCCATCACAGGTGGCATGTATGCCGCCATGGCGCAAGCCGTTGACCAAGCGCAAGCCGATGCGGACATACGGGTTTTGGTCATTCAAGGCCACGAGAGTATTTTCAGCGCTGGCAATGACATTGGCGATTTTCTAAACAAGCCGCCTTCCACCGTTGACTCGCCTGTTTTTCATTTCATGCGTGCTTTAACCATGTTTGAAAAACCTGTGATTGCCGCCGTGGCAGGGCCGGCGGTTGGCATTGGAACCACCTTGTTGTTTCACTGCGATTTGGTCTACGCCGGCGACAACGCTGCTTTTTCCATGCCCTTTGTCAATTTAGGCTTGTGCCCCGAATTTGCATCTAGCATGCTGGCGCCGCAAATGTTTGGTTACCACCGTGCCGCAGAAGCTTTGCTTTTGGGTGAGGCCTTCTTTGCTGAAGCCGCTTTGGAAATTGGTTTGGTCAATCGCGTGGTGCCGCCAACAGAAGTCAATGGCCATGCTCAGGCTCAGGCCAAAAAATTGGCAGCCAAGCCTCTGTCGGCTTTGATTGAAACCAAGCGTCTCATGAAGGGCGGGCAATCTAAAGCCCTGATAGAGCGCATGGGCGAAGAAGGACAAAGTTTCAGGCGCATGCTGTCAGAACCCGCTGCACGTGAGGCTTTTGGTGCCTTCATGGAAAAACGCAAGCCAGACTTCTCTAAAATCTAAGTTCCTCTGCCAACTTAGACCCTCCATGACTTCCTCGCGCTCAGACCTTCCCACCGATGTTGAATTTGAGCCAGAGTTCATCACTGCCTTGCGCGCCATTTACGAAGAGAAAATTCTCTTCAATCAATGGATGGGCTTGAAGGTTGAAAGCATCAAGGCCACAGGCATTGTGGCCAGTTTGGCCATGAAGCCAGAGTTGGTGGGGCACTTTGCGTATCACCGTATTCACGGGGGTGTCATCAGTGCTGTCCTTGACGCCATGGGCAGTTTGGCAGTCATGGCCGCAATGGGAGCCAAACACATGGACGAACCCGTTGCCAAACGGTTGGAACGCTTTACGCGTCACAGCACCATTGATTTGCGCATTGATTTTCTGCGTCCTGGCATCGGCGAAAAATTCATCGTTCATGCCGAGGCCATGCGGGTAGGCGCTCGCGTGGGCAATGCCCGAATGGAATTTTGCAGTACCGATGGCAAATTGCTGTCAACGGGCACGGCTGCTTATCTCACTTCTTGAACACAGTGTTTGAGACGCCGTCTCAGACAAGTGCACAATGGCGGCTTGATTTAGATTTAGATTGTGTCCCATGCGCCACCACGGTGAAAGTTCTCCGCCTGCAGCCACCCCAGCTGCCTATACCCCCAAAGACTCCGACAGCAGAACCCTGAAAAGACTGCTGCCCTATTTGCTCACCTACAAATGGCGGGTGGCTGCGGCCTTGCTGTTCATGGTGGGGGCCAAATTGGCCAACGTCAGTGTGCCCCTTTTGCTGAAAGACTTGGTCGACGCCATGAGCTTCAAGCCCAATGACCCCGTTCAAATCTTGGTGGTGCCTGTAGCTTTGTTGGTGGGCTATGGCGCGCTTCGGCTCATGACCTCAGCGTTTACCGAACTGCGCGAACTGGTCTTTGCCAAAGCCACGCAAGGCGCAGCGCGCACCATTGCGCTTGAAACCTTCCAGCATTTGCACGCCCTGAGTTTGCGTTTCCATTTGGCCCGCCAAACGGGCGGCATGACACGCGACATTGAACGCGGTGTGCGCGGCATTGAATCGCTCATTTCTTATTCGCTCTACAGCATTGTGCCCACCTTGATTGAGGTGGCGCTGGTGCTCTCCATATTGGCTGTCAAGTTTGACGCTTGGTTTGCTTGGATCACACTGGCTGCATTGAGTTTTTATATTTTCTTCACGGTGCGCATTACGGAGTGGCGCACGCATTTTAGAAAACAAGCCAACGAGTTTGATTCAGCGGCGCATACCAAGGCCATCGATTCATTGCTGAACTATGAAACTGTGAAGTACTTTGGCAATGAAGCTTATGAGGCCAATCGGTATGACGAAAGTTTGGAACGACTGCGCAAAGCACGTTTGAAGTCGCAAACTTCTTTGTCCTTGCTCAACACAGGCCAACAACTCATCATTGCTGCCGCTTTGGTGGCCATGTTATGGCGCGCCACACAAGGCGTGGTGGACGGGCGCATGACCTTGGGCGATTTGGTCATGATCAATGCCTTCATGATTCAGCTTTACATTCCTTTGAATTTTTTAGGTGTGCTCTACCGCGAAATCAAACAAAGCCTGACTGACTTGGACAAAATGTTTGTGCTGATGGATCGGGAGCGCGAAGTAGCAGATATGCCCAACGCCACTGAGTTGAATTGCGAAAACGGTGCACTTTTGAAGTTTGAATCGGTGTCGTTTGCTTATGAGCCAGACAGGCCCATTTTGCACAACATCAGTTTTGAAATTCCTTCGGGCAAAACAGTGGCTGTGGTGGGCCCATCAGGTTCTGGTAAATCGACGCTGGCGCGTTTGATGTTTCGCTTCTACGACGTGCAACAAGGCCGCATCACCATCAACGGGCAAGACATTCGGCAAGTTACCCAGCACAGTGTGCGCAAAGCCTTGGGCATCGTGCCGCAAGACACCGTGCTGTTCAACGACACCGTGGCTTACAACATTGGCTATGGGCGCACAGGCTCAACACAAGAAGAAATTGAAACAGCGGCCAAAGCGGCACGCATTCACGATTTCATCGCCTCTACACCCAAGGGCTATGCCACCTCCGTGGGTGAGCGCGGTTTGAAACTCTCGGGCGGTGAAAAGCAGCGCGTGGCCATTGCGCGAACGCTGCTCAAAAATCCGCCCATCTTGGTTTTCGATGAGGCCACATCGGCACTGGACTCTGCCAATGAGCGTGCCATTCAAGCTGAGTTGGCCAGCGCAGCCCAAAACAAAACCACGCTGGTCATTGCCCACCGCTTGTCTACCGTGGTAGATGCCCATGAAATACTGGTCATGGAAGCCGGACACATCATTGAACGGGGCAACCATGCTCACCTGCTGCAACTCAATGGCCGATACGCTCAAATGTGGGCTTTGCAGCAAAACTCCGAGGCCAGCTCTGAAGAGGCAACTGCGGGATAATGTGCGCATGGATACCAAGTGGCTTGAAGACTTTGTGAGCTTGGCTGAAACACGCAGTTTCAGCCGGTCTGCTCAGTTGCGACATGTCACCCAATCGGCCTTTTCTAGGCGCATTCAATCGCTTGAAGCTTGGGCCGGGGCTGACTTGATCAATCGCAGTTCATACCCCACCACACTCACACCGGCTGGCGAGGTGTTGCATGCTAAAGCGCTTGAATTGCTGCACTCTTTGCAAAGCATCAAATCTGAAATGAAAGATGACCATGACAAACATTCTGACAATCACACGGCCTGACGACTGGCATTTGCATGTGCGCGATGGTGCTGCACTTCACACAGTGGTGCCGCACACCGCCGCTCAATTTGGCCGCGCCATCATCATGCCCAATTTGAAGCCGCCCGTCACCACGGCAGCTTTGGCACTTGAATACAAAGCACGCATCGTGGCTGCAGTGCCTAAGGGTATAGATTTTGAACCGCTCATGACTTTGTACCTCACTGACAATTTGCCGCCCGAAGAAATTGTGAAAGCCAAAGCCGCTGGCGTGGTGGCATGCAAGTTGTACCCTGCCGGCGCCACCACCAACAGCGATGCGGGCGTCACCGATTTGAAAAAGATTTACCCCACACTGGCTGCCATGCAAAAAGTGGGCATGCTCTTGTTGGTTCACGGTGAAGTGACCAGCAGCGACATTGATTTGTTTGACCGCGAAGCAGTTTTCATTGAGACGCAGCTCATTCCATTGCGCCGCGATTTTCCAGAACTCAAAATTGTGTTTGAGCACATCACCACCAAAGATGCCGCAGACTATGTGATGTCTGCCGATCGCTACATGGCTGCTACACTGACGGCGCACCACTTGCTTTACAACCGCAACGCCATTTTCACTGGCGGCATTCGGCCGCATTACTACTGCTTGCCGGTGCTTAAACGCGAAACACATCGCGTAGCATTGTTGAGAGCTGCCACATCAGGTAACGCTCGCTTTTTCTTAGGCACTGACAGTGCGCCACACCCTGCTCATTTGAAAGAGCACGCCTCTGGCTGTGCGGGTTGCTACACCGCACACGCCGCCATGGAAATGTATGCCGAGGCCTTTGACAGCGTGGGCAAATTGGATCAGTTGGAAGCCTTCTCTAGTTTCAACGGAGCCGACTTTTATGGCTTGCCCCGCAACCCAGGGCACATCACTTTGAAGCGAGAAGCTTGGACGCCACAAGAAAGCTATCCCTTTGGTGAAGCTGAGCTCAAGCCACTGCGTTCTGGTGAAGCCTTGCCATGGCGCATGGCCTAAACAACATTGATTGGACAGCGCCTTGGCTCATGCCTTGGCGCGAGCAAGGTGAATGGATTGCGCAGCAAGTGAAGCAGGGCGCTTCGGTCGAGCAAGCCTGCAATGCATCCTTGCATTTGCTCAAGCAACACGACATCGAGCAAGGTGCAAAGACCGAGTCAACTTGTTCGGTTCAGTTTGTGCCGCAATCGGCTTTGCCTGATGGGCAGGCCTATGAGCAGTTCATCTACGAGACGCAAACGGTTCCCACGCGCGATGGGTTGCACGATTTTTTCAACGCCCTGTGCTGGTTGAAATTTCCCTTGGCCAAAAAAAGATTGAACCAAGTTCAAGCAGATGCCATTCAAGCGCAAGGTGTGGGCGCAGTGCGCGGGTCGGTGCGAGATGCCGTGACCGTGTTTGATGAAAATGCAGCGCTCATTCAATTGCCAGACTCAATTTGGGAGGCTTTGAACGTGCGTGATTGGCAGACTGCATTTGTCGAATTGAAGCCCAGTTGGCAAGCCGCCCAAGTTGTCATATTTGGCCATGCTGCTTTAGAAAAACTGGTCAAACCCTACAAGGCCATCACAGTGCATTTATGGCGAGTGCCATCAGAGTTGCCGTTGGCCGAGTGGGATGCCTGGTTGGCGCAAGACCTGCAGCCTGAAAAACTGGCGACCAAACCTTTTCTGCCAACACCTGTTCTAGGGATGCCTGGTTGGTGGCCTGCCAATGAAAACCCCGATTTTTATGCCGATGCGCTCGTCTTTCGCAGGCTCAAAGCGAGTTAATTCCGTTCAATTTTGAGGAATTAAATGGGCGCACTTGATTTTGTTGGCGTCCCCCCTAACATTCGCGGTGTGCACTTGGCATTCGCTGGGTGGTGAATTTAAATTCCTCATGAAACGCATTATTTTATTTGTACTGACCAACTTGGCTGTGGTGTTGGTGCTGGGTGTCGTGGCCAGCTTGCTGGGCGTGAACCGATTCCTCACTTCCAATGGCCTAGATTTAACCGCCTTGTTGGGCTTTGCCCTGATCATGGGTTTTGGTGGCGCATTTATCTCTTTGCTCATCAGCAAGCCTGTGGCCAAGTGGAGCTCGGGCGTTCAAGTCATTGCGCAACCTAGCAATGCCGACGAAAAGTGGTTGGTTGATACGGTGAAAAAACTGGCCGACAAGTCGGGCATTGGCATGCCTGAAGTCGGTATCTTTGAAGGTGATCCTAACGCTTTTGCAACCGGTGCTTTTAAGAACTCTGCATTGGTTGCAGTCTCTACTGGCTTGTTGCAAAACATGAACCACGATGAAATCGAGGCCGTCTTGGCGCACGAAGTGGCGCACATTGCCAATGGCGACATGGTCACCATGGCCCTCATCCAAGGCGTGATGAACACCTTCGTGGTGTTCCTGTCTAGAGTGGTGGGTTATGCGGTCGACAGTTTCTTGCGCAAAAACGACGAAGAAAACACAGGCCCTGGCATGGGTTACTGGATTACCACCATCGTTCTTGACATTGTTTTGGGCTTTGCGGCAGCCATTGTGGTGGCCTGGTTCAGCCGTCAGCGTGAATTCCGCGCAGACGCTGGCGCAGCCGAGTTGATGGGCCGCAAACAGCCCATGATGAATGCATTGGCACGTTTGGGAGGCCTGCATACAGCCGACCTGCCAAAGAGCGTGGCGGCCATGGGCATTGCGGGCGGCATGGGCCAGTTGTTCTCAACTCACCCCCCCATTGAAGAACGCATTGCGGCTTTGCAAAACAGTTAAGCCTTGGTAACCCATGAGACTGGGTGACACACCGCTGTCATTTATAGTCCATGGGTGTCCAGATTTGTTCCCACCTCACTTCAGCGATTTTTAACCCTCGCTCGTTTACAGAACTCTCGTCGTTTTGAACGACTGCCAGCACCTGTGCGCGGCATGGCCTGGATGGCTTTGGGTGGCTTGGCTTTTTCTTTGCTGAACACCATTGCCCGAAGTTTTTCCATGCAAATGGATCCCTTTGAGGCGCAATTCCTTCGGTATTTCTGTGGCTTGCTTGTCATGTTGCCTTTGCTGTGGCACCAAGGACTTGCCGCCTACGTCCCAGTCGACATGAAGGGACAATTTTGGCGAGGTGGCGTGCACACCATTGGCTTGATGCTGTGGTTCGTTGCATTGCCCCAAATCCCCTTGGCCGACATGACGGCCATTGGCTTTACGGGTCCTATTTTCATCATGTTGGGTGCCGCGTGGTTCTTGGGCGAGCCCATGCGCAAAGACCGATGGATCGCGGCGATCATTGGCTTTGCTGGCGTCTTGGTGGTGGTGGTCCCCAACTTGTCGGGCACAGGGGGTTGGTACAACTTGGTCATGCTGGCTTCGTCGCCTGTGTTTGCGGCTTCCTTTTTAATCACCAAACATTTAACCAGAACTGAAAAACCCGGTGTCATTGTGATGTGGCAATCTATCACTGTGACCTTGTTCAGTTTGCCTCTGGCCTTGATGAATTGGCAAGCACCAACGCTTTTTCAATGGGGTGGGTTCATGGTGGCAGGCGTGCTGGGCACCATCGGCCATTACAGCTTGACCAAAGCCTTCAGTGTGGCCGATATTTCTGCCACGCAATCACTCAGATTCTTAGACTTGGTGTGGGCATCTCTCTTGGGGTGGCTGGTGTTTGGCGATTTTCCAAGTCAATGGACTTGGTTGGGTGCTGCGGTCATTCTGGTGTCCACTGTTTGGATTGCACGACGCGAAGGCCGCAGAAAAGAAGAGCCTTCGCCGCTCAATCCATCGGAAACCTGAAGCTCAGGGATTAGTGTCACCCGATGGTGCGTTGCTTGGGGGCGGGTTGCTAATGCCACTGGCCACGTGGCCTGCTGGCACATGCTGCGCTGCCGATTCAATGTGACCCGTTTGATCGTCAAAGAAAAAGTCGGGCTCAAATTCTTTGAGAAATTCACCCTTGGGCAAGCCGCCTAAGAACATGGCCTCGTCTACTTCAATGTTCCACTGCATCAAGGTGCGAATGGCGCGCTCGTGAGCGGGCGCACTGCGGGCTGTGACCAATGCAGTTCTGACGCGTATGGCGGGAGTGCCTTCTTGCTGAAGCCTGTGCAGAGCGGCCAGCAAAGGCTTGAAAGGCCCAGCCAGCAAAGGTTGTGAGGCCTTGGCATGTTCATGCGCTTGAAATGCGGACAAGCCTTGAGATTGAAAAACACGTTCGGCTTCATCGGAAAACAAAACAGCATCTCCGTCAAATGCAATGCGCACTTCATGCGGGTGTGCTTCAGAGGCATGCGCAGAATGGGGGTAGACCTGAGCGGCAGGAACGCCGGCATCCAAGGCGGCACGAACATCGGAAAGATGCGTCGATAAAAACAAATTGGCATTGAGAGGTTTTAAATAACGCCATGGTGATTGACCGCGCGTGAAGCTGCCACGTTGAATCGACAAGCCATAGTGCTGCGCTGATCTAAAAACACGCATGCCCGACACAGGATCGTTGCGAGACAAAATAACCACCTCGACCCTTTGGGTTGTGGCATCGTTGAAGGCCAAGAGTTTCTTCACCAAAGAGAAAGCAACGCCAGGCTTGGCGGGTTCTTCTAGGCGCTCTAATTGCAATTTCATGTAGGCCCGGTCGTCGCTCTGCTCAAAGACCAAATTTTCTTCTTCAAAATCAAACAAGGCGCGCGATGAAATCGCCACCACCAGTTGACCGTCTAGGCTGACTGCCATGGCATGCTCCTTGTTAACGAACCCATTGATTCAATTCCATGATGGGCATGAGAACCGCCAACACAATGAGCATGACCATGCCGCCCATGGCCACAATGAGCAAGGGCTCCAGAATGGTGGCCAAGGCCAAGGCGCGGCGTTGTACGTCTGCCGAGAGTTGTTGGGCTGCACGCTGCAACATGAGCGGCAGTTGGCCGGTTTGCTCGCCTAGGCGCGCAAACATAGAGAGCAAACTGGGAAAACGTTTTTTCTGTCCCATGGCCATGGCCAAAGGGGCGCCTTCACGCACCAACACTAAAGCATCGAGCACATCTTCACGCATGGCCTGATTAGACAGCGTGTCGGCAGCCGACTGCATGGCCTTCAAGATGGGCACGCCAGCCGCTGTGAGCATGGCCAAGGTGCTGGCAAACCTGGCCGTGTTGTAGCCAGTAGCCAAGCGACCCACAATGGGCAAGCGCAACACGGCTGCGTCAAAGCGCAAGCGCAAGGCGTGTTGCTTCATGGCTTGGTGAAATCCCAGCCAACTCAAGAGCAGCGCAAGTGCTACCGTCCATCCGTGGTTGCGAACGAAATCACTGAGGGCCAGCATGGCCACTGTGAGTGTGGGCAGCTTTCTCTGGCTGCCAGAAAACACTTGCGCCACTTGCGGCACCACGGTGCTGAGTAGGAAAATCACAATGAGCAAAGCAATCAGGCTCACGATGGTGGGGTACAAAGAGGCGCTAAGGAGTTTGGCTTTGAGTGTTTGCTGATCTTGTAAATCGTCGGCCAATTGACCCAGCACTTCGCCTAAATTGCCACCTTGTTCGCCGGCACTGATGACCGCTGTATAAAGCGCAGAAAATTCTTTGGGATGTTGCGACATGGCCTTGGCAAGGCCCAGTCCTGCATTCACTTCAGCACGCAAGTTGGCCACCAAATGCGACTGCTTTTCTGATTCGGCTTCATCGCTCAAAGCGGCCAAGGCGCGCTCTAGTGGCAAACCGCTGCCGACCAAACTGGCCAATTGCCGAGTCCAAACGGCCAGTGCATTGGCAGAAAAACATTTGGCAGAGCCAATGTTGGTTTGCCAAATGCTTTTTTTGTCTGACTCGCTTTGCGCCAGCGCTTGCACAGCCAATGGCACCAAAGACTGGGAGCGCAATTGCACCCTCGCAGCTTTGGCACTGTCGGCCTCGATCACACCCTTTCGCAGGACGCCATCGTTTTGCAGTGCTTCAAAAGAATAGGCTGGCATGAAAGTTTATGGCGATCAGTCGCGTGTGACGCGAAGCAACTCTTCAGGCCGTGTGATGCCCAACTGCACCAGTCGTTCACCATCTTCTCGCATCAACACCATGCCGCCTGCCAGTGCACCCTCACGCAGAAGTGCTTCAGATTGCTTTGAATGAATTTGGGCGCGCAGCGCATCGTCGGTGACCATGAGCTCAAAGATACCTGTTCGACCCGCGTACCCAGTTTGGCCGCACTGTGAACAACCGCGGCCCTGGCATGCTGTACAAACTTTTCGAACCAGGCGTTGCGCCAAAACACCCAGCAGGGAGGAGCTCAACAAGAAAGGCTCAATGCCCATGTCTGTCAGTCGGGTCACGGCACTGACCGCATCATTGGTATGCAATGTGGCCAGCACCAAATGGCCTGTCATGGACGCTTGAATGGCAATTTGAGCGGTTTCAAAATCTCGAATTTCACCAATCATGATGACGTCGGGATCTTGTCGCAAAATGGCGCGCAATGCCTTGGCGAAGGTCAAATCAATTTTCGAATTAACTTGTGTTTGCCCCACGCCTGCCAATTCATATTCGATGGGGTCTTCCACCGTCATGATGTTGCTGCCTGCAGCGTCCAAACTTTGCAGTGCTGCATAAAGCGTGGTGGTTTTGCCCGAGCCGGTAGGGCCAGTGACCAAAATCAAACCATGCGGTTGGGTGACCAACTGCTGAAAGCGTTGCAGTGCAGTACCTTGCATGCCGACAGACTCAAGACTGAGTCTGGTTTCTGACTTGTCAAGCAAACGCAGAACGGCGCGTTCGCCATGTGCGCTGGGCAATGTTGAAACGCGCACGTCTACCGCGCGTGACCCCAAACGCAAACTGATGCGCCCATCTTGTGGCAAGCGCTTCTCGGCAATGTCGAGTTCGGCCATGATTTTCAGGCGAGAAATAAGGGCTGCGTGCAAAGCCCGATTGGGTTGAACCACTTCCCGCAAGTTGCCATCAACCCGAAAGCGCACACTCGAGTGGCGCTCATAGGGTTCAATGTGAATGTCGCTGGCGCCATCGCGAGCCGCTTGGGTGAGCAACGCATTGAGCATGCGAATGATGGGCGCATCGTCGCTGGTTTCTAGCAGGTCTTCCACAGCAGGGAGTTCTTGCATCATGCGTGACAAATCGGCAGCCGATTCAACTTCACTGACAACCGCCGCAGCACTGGATTCGCCAGGGCCATATTGCGCTGTGTAGGCCTTGCTAACACGCTGTCTAAGATCTGAAGTGTCTTCGCGTGCAATGTCCAATGACAACTCAGCATGACCCCATTTGCGCATGACTTCAGAAATGGCATTGGGCCCGCTGTCTGGGCAAAGCCATAGCGTAAGGCGCGTGCCGTCGTCCTCCAACAAAAGTTGTTGGCTGCGCGCAAAGGCGTAGGGGAGCGGGTAGCGGTGTGCCATTAAGGTTTGCGCGTGTTTTCTGGCAAGACGGGTGAGCCAAGGGCGGGCATGCCAGGGGTTGCGGTAGGTTGAACTTCCATTTGAACGCTGCGCATTTGCTCATAACGACTCAAAGACAGGTTCTCTGTAGAAGCGCCATCGCGCACAACGACGGGACGCAAGAACACCATCAGATTGGTTTTTTTGCGGCTGCGTGAATCGGCGCGAAATAAGTTGCCAAACAAAGGCACATCGCCCAAACCTGGCACACGCTCTTGGCTGTTGCCAAAGTCGTCTTGAAGCAAACCACCCAGAACCACGATGCCCCCGTCTTCCACCAAAACGCTGGACTCAATGGAGCGCTTGTTGGTAATGAGGCCTGTGGCAGAGTTGATAGAGGCCGGATCAAGACGGCTGACTTCTTGGTAGATTTGCAACTTGACGGTACCGTTTTCGCTGATCTGCGGTTTCACTCGCAGTGTCAGGCCCACATCTTTTCGCTCAATGGTTTGAAACGGATTGACCGAGCCAGCATTGGTGTTGTTGTTGGTGTACTGGCCTGTGACAAACGGCACGTTTTGGCCGATCACAATTTTGGCTTCTTCGTTGTCCAGGGTTAAAAGGTTTGGCGTTGACAGCACATTGCCATCGCCGGTGGTTTGTAAAAAACGCGCTAAAAAACCTAAGACGTAGGTGCCATTGTTGTTGTGCGCTACCCCAAGATTGAGGCCGGAGGAAGGCGCTATGTTGCCGCTGGCGCCTTGGGTGGCCAAGGAAATAAGGTTAGCGCCACCCACTCTGAAGTTGGTGCCTAAGAGGCCAATGTTGGTATCACCTTTGCCGCCCAAAGGACCTTGCCACTGAACGCCAAACTCTGCGGCTTTTTCTGCACTGACTTCGGCGATCAAACTTTCTACAAAAACTTGCGCACGGCGCGCATCAAGCTTGTCGATGACTGCGCGCAATTGTCGGTATTGAGGTTCGGGTGCTGTGATGATGAGCGAGTTGGTGGAAGGATCGGCTTGAATTTGACCGCCTGTTGAGGGTTGGCCGCCTGCGCTGTTGAAACTGGCGTTGGCGCCCCCGCCAGCTGCCGCGTTGTTGGCCGTGCTGGGGGTGTTGGACATGCCAGTGGCCATGGCGCTGTTGGCGCCGCCCGCAGAACTGCCCTGTGCGGAGATGGCGGCACGCAAAGTGGCTGCCAATTTGGTTGAATCAGCATTTTTCAAATAGACCACATGGATGTTGCCGCTGGCGGCGTTCGGCCCTTTGTCTGTTGGCTGATCGAGTTGTGCTATCAAAGATCTGGCCAGCGTCATGCGGGCCGAGTTGGCGGCGCGCAAGATAAGCGAGTTACTTCGTGCCTCGGCCAACACGGTGGTTTTAAAAGTGGCATCTGTTTGGCCTGCTGCGGGTGCAGCACCGCTGGCGGCACCAGAGTCAAGCAGGCGTTGCAATATAGGAACCAGATCGGTGGCCAAAGCATTCTTGAGGGGAATGACTTCAACGCCAGTGGCGTTGGCCACATCGACTGCGGCAATGATGCGTGCCAAACGTTGCAAGTTGTCGGCGTAATCGGTAATGACCAAGGCATTGGTGCCGGGGTTCACATTGAGGGTGTTGTTGGGGCTGATGAGCGGACGCAGTATGGGCACCAAATTGTTGGCATTCTCGTGATTCAGCTGAAAAATTTGCGTAACGATTTGTCCATTCGAGGCCGGCACCGCGCCTGCAGACACGCCGCCACTTTGCAACTTGGCATCTGCCTCAGGAACCACCAAATACAAACCTGCCGACTCGACCAACGCAAAACTCTGCGTGCGCAATTGGGCTGCAAACAATCTGAGCGCTTGCGAAGGGGCCACAGGCACATTGCTGGTCAGGGTGATGGTGCCCTTGACCCGGGGGTCGACCACTACATTGTGGCCAGACAAGGTGGCCAAGGTTTTGGCCACTGCGTCAATCTCGGCATTGATGAAGTTCAATGTGACGGGTTCTGGTGATTTTTTGGCGGGTGAGTTGCCGCTGGTTTTTTTGTTAGCTTGTGGGGCCTGCGCTGTGGCATGAACGGCCCCCAACACGAAGGGCAAGGCCATGCCTAAACAGATGGCCCAGCGCGGCAAGCGCAATGTGAGGTTGTTGGAGGAATGTGTTTGTGAAGCCATGGTGTTCAACCTAGTGAAAGCAAGCTGCGCGCCCCTTGGCGCCGTCCGATGATGTTCAGCAAATTTGACAAAGCTGCTGCGTGCTCAGGCACGGCAGAGGCTTCGCCCCGAAATTGAAGGCGTGAGCCTTGCCATTGACCTTGGCCGCTTAAAAGCAAACTGCCAGACTGCGTGGTCAAGGACAAGGAAGGCAAAGGGTTGGCGGCGGAAGCGCCCCCTAAATTAATTTGGTAAGTGCCCATGGGTTTGAGCGTGCTCAATTTGGACGACATGTTTTCTGCAGTGAGTGTGATGCCGCCTTGGAGCCAAGCTGGCTGCGTTTGCAAATTGAACCGCAATTGTTTGGTTTCTAATCTGAGTGTGCCTTCGGGTTCAAGGGTGTTCCATGGCGCACCCAAACCACTTAACAAATGCGCAGGCCATTGAGATTGATGGTCGTCTACTTGCAATTGCCACACTTGAAGACGTTCAGGGGCTTGCAATGAAAGCCGCGCGGATTGGGTCATGCAGCAGGGTGCGTTTAAATTGAAATTAAATTGAGGAAGATTGGCAGAATTCAATGACATGCCCGTTTGCCAGTGAATTCGCCCTGGCAATGCCAAGGCGTCGCGACTGCCTTCACCCCCAGTTAAAACCAATTTGCCCGAGCCTTGCCAGACCGAACCCTTCGCCTCTTGAAGCTGCACTTGGCCTTGGGTGGCCTTGAACAAGGCTTGTGCAAGCCATTGCGCTGGCAAATGAATGAGCAATGCCGTCAAGCCACCCATGACGGCGCCGACCACGGCCCAAGACCATGCTCTTTGACTGAATGGCGAGTACACCTTGTTTTTGGTGCTCAAGCCTAGTTTCAAGTTGAAGGGTGATGGCTTCGCGCGCATGCTTATCCGCCCGACAAACTTAAAATAAGCGCTCCGCGCCAAAGTTCTTTGCTGTCTTTGCTGGCCGACCCAGAAGCCGAGAATTTTTGAAGGTGCGCTTCAATGGGCATCGCTTGTGACTGAGTCCTTGCCAATGCCACAAACTGCGCCAGTGAATCGGCAGACACACCACTCAGTGTGAGGGTGGCACGTGAGCCCTCGATGTTAAGACGCGCGCCGTTGCCCAAAACTTCAGAGGCTGCTTTTTGCAAAAGGCTGGCGGCCTCATTGGGTTTGATGCGCGGTGATTTTTGCAAAGTCTGCGCTTGGGCTTGCATCGCCTTTAATTGCTGAGTTTGCGCATCAAGTTGCGACAATTGAAGCGGCACTTCGCGCAAAGTTTTCAAAGCAGGCGCCAAGTTCCATGTCCAAAGCATGAGTGCCAAAAATACGGAGGCCAAGACCAAAAGACGTTGGCGATCTTTATCGGGAAGCGCTTGAAAGATGTTGAAAAATTTCATGCTCAAAACCCTGCCTTCATGCCCACAATGCGCCATTGCGCACCACTGGGTTGGGCGTCCAAGCCTTGGCTGCGAAGGGCCTTGGCAAACTCGCTGTTTTGCGCCTCAGTCAATTGCAAACCTTGCAGCCGCGTTTCGCCATTGCCTTGCACTTGATAGTCAAGGTTAGTAATACTTTGGCCTGCAGGCAAGGCCGCGCCCACTGCTTGCAGCACCCACTCAAAATCGCGTGCTGACACGGCACCTGAGTTGCGTTGCAAGCGCTCTAGTTCTTTGGCCATTTGCAGCGGCGCATCGACCACCGTGACATTGGGAAAACTTTGTGTGAGGATGGATTTTTGTAAATCTTTTTGCAACTTGACCTGGGCATTAAGTTGCCATGCCGCCACGTTTAGCCCCACACATTGGGCAAGCACCAGCAAAGCCAAACTCCAACGCGCAGGTTTCCATGCCTCACCCTTGGCAAAAGTTTGCCAGAGTCGATTGGCTTTTTGAAGCCAGCGCGCAGAACCGTGCGCAGCAAATTCAAATTGCGCCAAGTCCCAATTGGCTGCGCCGGCTTTTGCATAGCGCTGCACGGCAGTGACCACTTCAATGCGCCATGTGTTGAAACGCTCTGAAAAAGCAGCTTGATGGTGTGATTGCAATTGGCGCAAAGCATTTTGAGCCAGATCGGCCACGGCAGGATCGGCCTGTATGACGACTCGAGCGGGAATGTCTTGGGCATTGGGCAAAGACTGAAGTTGCTCGGTCCAATATTTCAGGCCTGCAAGGAGCGGTAAGCGCCACGCGCCTTGAGCGTTGTTCACCCAAAGCCAAGCGTCTTCTGGCGTGCCGCTGACCCAAGCCGAAACCTCGCCCTTGACGGTGCTGGGGGCCCACTCTGGCACGATGCGGTGTACCACATGGCCCATGGTTTGTAGCTGCAACAAGTGCTGCTTTAACCAAGCCTTGTTGCAAGCGGCCACCCAGCCTGGCGAATTGGCCTCCCAATCAGCTTGCATGGACAAATGCATGGCCTCGGGTTCATCGAGCAAGGGCTCTTCCATTAAGCTTTGCAACGCAGCGCTTAAGCGAGAGGCTTGCCTTTGAAGGCCCGCTGGCAAGCTGACGCGGTGCCAAGACAGCGCCGCTGCTGGCACGATGGCCCAAATTTCTTTGTCGCGCGCGCCAGCCGTTTGAGTCGGCAAGACTGTTTGGCTATAGGATGCGCCGTTTTCAGAGTGAAGCGGCAGCGTGAAAATGAGTGTGCTCATGGCTGGCTCGATTGTAGAAGCGACTCGCGGTTTGAGGGCGGGAGTATGCCCGCTATTTTTTGCCGCCACACAAATGTCACATTGCCAGTGTCTCGCAAGATCAAGGCGGTTTCCTCTTGGGTTCGATCTTCCATGCGCAAACGCCCCCAAACTTCAAAAAATCGCGTACCCACCGTGTGCCAACGTGCTTCTAGGGTTTTGCCGCCCAAGGCCTTGCTGGCGTCGGTTAAGTTGCTGAAATGCGCGCGCGTGCGTTGTTGCACAAATTGCTGTGCAGCGGCCAGATCAAGGCCGGGTACGGTGGCGTAAATCACTTCTGCACTGGCTGTGTTCAGATTAACGGGCGTGACCTCAGGCAAGATGGTGACATAGGGTGATAAGCGTTGCACGGTGTCTGCGCTCAGTCCTAGCCATTGCAATTGTGAGACTTGCTGTGGCAGCAGGGAAGCGCCACTGGCCGTGCCCTGTGAGGCCTGACCCATTGCAGGGTTTGACAAGCGGGCCGATTGGGCTGCCGCACGCCATGCTGCGGCCAGCCTTTCTAGCTCGGCGCGAGGCAAATCTAAGACATTGAAAAGCCGCACGAGGGCCAGTTGCATGGGCTCGTTCATTTTGGCGCTGACTTTGCCGTCGCTGGCCTCAAACCAATTGGTCAAATTGATTCGGCTCTGTGCATCGGTGATTTGGCCCGACAAAAAGACTTCAGGGTCGCCCTCGCGAAGTTGCTGATCTTGCGCCAGAAATGTCGAGAGTTTGGCCTCCTTCAGGGGCAATGCCCAAGGCTCTGCCAAATGGTCTGCGTTGCCACCGGAACTGCCTGCAACGCCCGCCATGGCATCTTCTCGCAAGATCAAGCGAGACCAATCTAAGGCACCGTTTAAAAGCCAAGACGACTGCACCCTGTGGCGCTCTGCACTCTCGACTTCCACATGCCGCCATTGCTGCCACAGCGCCACACTGGCCAAGGTGGCCACCAAGGTGACGACCAGCATGGCGCTGATGAGCGCTGCGCCGCTTTGAGCCTTGCGGTTTGAAGTCAAGTGCGGGGTCATTGTTTGGCCACCGTGAAAGTGGGGCGCACCCAATCCAATGTCAATTTGCCTTGGACTTGTGCGTTCTCAGCCAAATCAATGACCAAGCGAATGCCCTCAGGCAAAGCGGCTGAGCTGCTTGAATTGTTGGTGCCAGCGGTGTTGGCCGCGCTTGAAAGGGGGTTGCTCCACGCACCGTCGCGGTGGTAGTAAATTTGCCAACTGCGAATGGCGTGAACCAAGACTTCGTTCGCATTGTTGGGCATGGGGTTACCGGCTGATTCACCCCATACCTGCGCTTGAGTCCATGCTTGTGCCCAAGCGTCGCGTTGGGTGAGCGGGGCCGATTGCCAGCGTGTCCACTGCCCATTGCCAAGGGCCCACGCGACCACTTGCATGCCCGCTTGTGGGTCTTGTGAATGCTGCCTTGTGATGCGCAGCACACGCCCGTCCCAATCGAGTGCTGGGGTATTTTGCAACGTCACCATGTTGTCCAGATCGGTGCGCCATTGCGCCAAACCGACTTGCCATGTTTGGTTGGCATCGCTGCGTGTTTGCAAGGCCACTTGCGCTTTGGACATGCCATCCAAACCACGCCAAGAAATGAGGGCCATGAGCGCCAAGATGGTGCTGGCCACCAGCACTTCAATCAAAGTAAAACCGGCAATGGCTTTGAGCTTGGACGCTTTGGATTTTGGCGATTGAAATGTCTGATCAGTGCTTGCCATCAATAGCGCCCCATCACCGTTGAGAGCTGAAGCAGCGGCGTACTTTCTAAGCCGTTGCGCTGAACAACCTTGGCGTCAACCCTTCTGAAATTGGGATTGGGGGTGACTTGCACGGACAAATTCACTTGCAAATCTAAGCCGGCTTGGAGGCAGCTGGCGCTGCTTTCTCCTACGGGTGGCACTTGTCTAGACAAACGCAAGCGACTGAATTCGTTTTCGGCGCAAATTTGAGCCAACCATTGGGTGGATTGACGTGTCGCGTTTTTGCTCAACGCATCGGTTGAGCGCAAGCCCGCCATCAGTGCAATGGCCACAATGCCCAATGCCACCAACACTTCAATGAGGGTGAATCCTTGGTTGGATTGTGATTTTGGATGCATAGCGGCAGAGCAAAAATTCATGGCGCTGCTCGCCTTACTGCAAAGGGCCTAAGGCCATCGGTGCTGACCCAAAGTTGCAAATCTTTCACACGCAGTGCAACGCTTTGAGGCCCGATGATAGGGTCGGGTCCTAAGACCACCAAGGCGTTGGAGGCCACTTGAATTTGCGGCGACAGCCATTGTTCTGAAAGTGTTTGAGGGGGCAAACCTTCAAACACAAAAGCGCTTGGCGCGCCACTGTTATTGAGCGACTGAGGGTGCCATTTCACGGGCACGCCGCTGGCCCTGGACCTTGCCCTTGCCGATTCAAACAGAGCTGCCAAACGCTCTGCATCTCGCTCCAACACGGTTTCAGCAGAGTCTCGCAAACTGAAGCTGACTGCGGCAGTGCCGATGGCAATCAGCGCAATGACCACCAACAATTCAATTAAGGTGAAGCCATGTGATGCACGCATCGGAATTTATTGCCAACTGCCTATGTCGGCATTCACACCTTCACCGCCCGATTGGCCATCTGCGCCCCATGACATGACGTCGATTTCTCCCTTTAGGCCAGGGTTGAGGTACTGATAAGGCCTGCCCCAAGGATCGGCCGGCAATTTGTCGAGGTAGCTTTTCCAATTGGTGGGGACGGGCTCGGCTGACGGCCTGACCACCAAAGCTTGCAGACCTTGCTCGGCTGTGGGAAAGCGCTGGTTGTCGAGTTTGTAAAGTTTGAGGGCTTGGGCCAAATTGCCCACATCGGTGCGCGCCGCCGTGACGCGGGCATCGTCTGCTCGGCCTAAAACGCTGGGCACCACCAAGGCTGCCAAGATGCCAATGATGGCCAAAACCACCATGAGCTCAATCAAAGTAAAGCCGCGCTGTTTTTTGGCGTGGCTGTGCTGAAGTGGCTTTGTGGTGTTCAAATTCTGAACATCAGGGCTTGAATTGGAATTTTCTAATTTCATAGCAAAAAGGCTCTCTGCTTTTTTTCACACTTCTCCATCATAATCCCCTCATGTTGCAAGTCATTCAAGGCCCCTCCAAACCCTTTTGGCCCGCGCTCTGTGCGCTGGGACTTGGGGCTTTGGCCGCTTACACAGCTGTTGCCTGGATTTTGCAAATTCAAAGCATTTCTGTGGCCCCTTCAGCGGTGCCTAACGCCACGCAAGCTGTGGCATCTTCATCGGCTCAAAATACCATTCAAAGTAGCCATGTGGCTGCTGCCTTAGGCGCGCCCAAAGCAGCGGAAGGTCAGTCTAGCGCCAGTGCTGGCGCGTCGTCTGAACACCAATGGACCTTGTTAGGCGTGGTGGCCGGCGCTTCAGGTCGGGGCAGTGCGCTGTTGGCGGTCGACGGCCAGCCGCCCAAGGCCTATTTGCCTGGCCAAACGGTAGCGCCAGGCTGGGTTTTGCATTCTGTGGGCCACAGGCTTGCACGACTGGCGCCAAGCCAGCAAGGCACACCCACTGTGATTTTAGAACTGCCTAAAGCCGAAAACTAAGCCAACGCGCTGACAAAATCAGCCCTGTTTTTCTGCTGAATTTAAGCAGACTGTTGCAAGAACATGCGGTAGACCGGATTGAGTGTTTCTTCAACCCAAGGGTAGCCTAGGGTACTCAAGAATTTATCGAAAGCTTGGTCGTCTTTCTCAGGCACTTGCAGGCCCACCAAAATGCGGCCGTAATCTGCGCCTTGATTGCGGTAGTGAAACAGGCTGATGTTCCAGCCGGGGCGCATCAGGTTCAAAAATTTGAGCAAAGCACCAGGGCGCTCGGGAAACACAAAGCGCATGAGGCGTTCGTTTTGCGCCAAGCTGGTGTGACCGCCCACCATGTGACGAATGTGCTCTTTGGCCAAATCATCGTGCGTCAAATCCAAGTTTTCAAAGCCATGCTTTTTGAAGTTGTTGGAGATCTTAGTGCTCTCGCCGGCGCCTTCAGTGGTGAGGCCCACAAACACATGCGCCTTGGCGGCATCGCTGATGCGGTAGTTAAATTCTGTGACATTGCGCGGGCCGCCTGGCAAGTTGCCAATGAGTTCGCAAAAGCGCTTGAAACTACCGCGCGCTTCCGGAATGGTGACAGCAAAAATGGCTTCGCGTTCTTCACCCACTTCGGCCCGCTCTGCCACAAAGCGCAAGCGGTCAAAGTTCATGTTGGCGCCGCACAAAATGGCCGCGTAGGTTTCGCCTTTGGTTTTGTGTTTGGCCACATACTGTTTGATGGCTGCCACTGCCAGGGCCCCTGCAGGTTCCACAATGGAGCGAGTGTCTACAAACACATCTTTGATGGCAGCACACACTGCGTCGGTGTCAACGGTCATGTAGTCGTCGACCAAGCCGCGTGTTACGCGGAAAGTTTCTTCGCCCACCAGCTTCACTGCCGTGCCATCTGAAAACAAACCCACATCGTTCAAGGTGACGCGTTTTTTGGCCGTCACAGATTGAATCATGGCATCAGAGTCGTTCATCTGAACGCCAATGACTTTGATGTCGGGGCGCACCGCTTTGATGTAATTGGCCACGCCAGAAATGAGGCCGCCACCGCCTATGGCCACAAACACAGCATCTAAGCGGCCTTGGTGTTGGCGCAACATTTCCATGGCAATGGTGCCCTGGCCAGCAATGACTTCGGGATCGTCAAAGGGATGGACGAAAGTCATGCCTAATTTTTTTTCAAGCATCGTGGCGTGCTTGAAAGCGTCTGAGTAACTGTCTCCCACCAAGACCACTTCAGCGCCCAAAGCTTTCACGGCTTCAATTTTCATTTGCGGTGTAGTGGTGGGCATCACAATGACAGCACGGCACCCCAACTTGCTAGCTCCCAAGGCCACACCTTGCGCGTGATTGCCAGCCGACGCGCAAATGACGCCCTTTTTGAGTTGCGCAGGCGTGAGGTGCGCCATTTTGTTGTATGCACCCCGCAACTTGAAACTGTGCACCGCTTGTTGGTCCTCACGCTTGAGCAATACGGTGTTGTGCAGGCGCTTGCTCAAATTCTTGGCAGGCTCTAAAGCCGATTCCGTGGCCACGTCGTAAACGCGTGCGTTCAGGATTTTTTTCAGGTAATCGGAGGGTTTGAGATTTTTCGCAGTCATACCCGAATGATAGCGGGCGAAAAAAATGCCCCGAGCCTTGCGACTCGGGGCAAATCCACCTTTTCGGAGGGTGGAGGAGACAATCGGTTCGTACTGCATTCCATAAAAAAGCACGACTGTTCTAAATTCTACAGAAAAAATGTTGCAGTGCAATACTTTTTCAAAAGCTTTACGATGCCAATCAAGTTAATCTTGAAAATTTGTAGAAAGAATTCATCAAAATGGAATGCACAGTTAGCTGGACCGGCGCATCAGGAACGCGCTCAGGCATGGGGTTTGTGGCCGAAACAGGCAGCGGCCATGTGTTGATGATGGACGGCGCGCCAGACGCGGCGAAACCTGAAAACGGCGGTCAAAACTTGGCGCCACGTCCCATGGAAACAGTGCTAGCGGGCACGGGCGGTTGCACGGCCTACGACGTGGTCTTGATTTTGAAGCGGGGCCGCCATGATGTTCAAGGCTGTTCTGTGAAGCTCACCTCTGAACGAGCTGACACCGACCCTAAGGTGTTCACCAAAATTCACATGCACTTCACCGTCAAGGGCAAAGGCATTCCGGCTTCTGCCATTGAGCGTGCTGTGGCCATGAGCCATGAAAAATACTGCTCGGCCAGCATCATGTTGGCCAAGACGGCCGAAATTACCACCAGCTTTGAGGTGCTCGAGGCTTAAATGTGGTGAGCCACTCGGGTCATGAGCTTGGCTGCCGCGCCCATGGCGTGTTTCACGGGTTCGGGTAACTCGACGGCGCCGGCTTTTTGAGCCATGCGGGCGTGCGCCACTTCGTCGGCTTTCATTTGCGCCACGATGGCCCTTGAGGCCAAGTCGTTGGCGGGCAGTTGCGTCATGTGACCAGCCAAGTGGGCTTCAACTTGGTTTTCGGTTTCAACCACAAAGCCCAGGCTGAGTTTGTCGCCACCCAATTTGCCTGCGCCATAGCCAATTAAAAAAGAGCCTGCATACCAAAGCGGGTTGAGCAATGAAGGGCGACTGTTCAGTTGGTCTAGACGCTCACGGGTCCAGGCCAAGTGATCGGTCTCTTCACGGCAGGCTGCTTCTAGCTTGCGCTTAAGGGCCGGGTCTTTGGAAGCCAAGGCCTGACCTGTGTACAAGGCTTGGGCGCACACCTCACCCACATGGTTGACGCGCATCAGGGCGGCTGACAAAGACTTCTCTGCATCGGTGAGCTCCGGCAGTGCAGCTGGCGCTTCCAGCGTGGACCCCGTGCCGCTCCCATGAGTGGCAATGGCCACAAACGGCTGGGGCGTGGCCCTTGCCGCTCGGGGCGTGGCAAAAAGGGTGCGAAGGGCGCTGTCAGCGGCGAGGATTAAAGCATCGGCATTCATAGGGATAAGTTTAGCCCGCTTGTTGTACCCAAGCAACATAAACCCCTGCTTTCGGAGGATTTTCTTTGCAGACTGGTCTGACCTCTGGTGCAATAGACCCAACTTCCGTAATGGAGGTTGGCTCAGGGTTCCAGATGTTGGCAATGTTGCTAATACTAGGACTGGGGCCCTTGTCTAAACCTTGGAGAACTTCTCAAATGAAAAAATCCCTAGTCGCTTTGGCCGTTTTGGCTGCATCTGGCGCCGCGATGGCCCAATCTTCTGTCACATTGTTCGGTATCGTTGATGCTGGTTACGCTGTTGGCAATGGCTCTATCTCTGACAAAACTTCGCTGCGTAACTCAGGCTACAACTCTAGCCGTTTGGGTTTCCGCGGTGTTGAAGACCTCGGCGGTGGCATGAAAGCTGGTTTCCACCTGGAAGCTGGCGTGAACAACGACGACGGTACTGGCGCTGCTTCTAGCGCTGTGAACCAAGCTCAAACTGCCGCCAACGTTGGCACACAAGGTTTGACATTCAACCGCCGTTCAGTGGTTACATTGTCTGGCAAGATGGGTGAATTGATCTTGGGTCGTGACTACACTCCCCAGTTCTGGTCTGAGACTGTGTACGATCCGTTTGGTACAAACGGTGTTGGTACCAACATTGCCTTCAACAAAGGCGGCACAACTGGTGTTCGTTCTTCCAACGGTATTGGTTACAAATCACCTTCCATGGGTGGCGTAGCTTTGTGGGCTCAAACCTGGAATGGCGAAAACGCATCTACAGCAGCCAAAACCGGTAGCGGCAATGGCTTCCGTATCACTTTCGACCAAGGTAAATTCAGCGCAGCTGTTGCTGACAGCTCTTTGACTACTGGTGCTGGTACAACCAACAAAACATCCAATATGGCTGCCTCTTATGACTTAGGCGTTGCTAAGGTGATGGCTATGTCCAACAAAACCAAAATCACTGGCGCTGCGGATATCAAAGGTAGCGTGATCGGTGCTTTGGTGCCAATGGCTGGCGGTACATTCCGTATTGCATCTTCACAAACAGAACAAGCTGGCAAAGAGTCTAAGCTGATGGCTGTTGGTTTCGTTCAGCCAATGAGCAAGCGCACAGACTTGTACGCTACATACGCTCGCGTTTCTAACGCTGGTGGTGCTGCTGCTGCGTTGAACGGTGCTGTTACAGCAGCCAACGGTTCTTCTACTGGTTACGAGTTCGGCATTAAGCACGCTTTCTAATTGATTGCTGACGTAAGTCAGTTGATTTAGAAACATTAAACCCCCGCTGTGGCAACACGGCGGGGGTTTTTTTCTTTGTGCGGGTCAATCCCTTTTGCAAATATCGCACTTCATTTGTGGCATATTCCAACTAATAAAAATTGAAGGAGTCAACATGCAGTTTGAAGATATGAGTCGCCGCAATCACCTCAAATTAATGGGTGCCGCGGGTTTGTCAGCAGCGGGATTTCCAGCCCTAGGTCAAACCAGCAACTGGCCCGACAAGTCCGTCAGGTGGATCGTGCCCTTTGCCCCTGGTGGTACATCTAGCATCGTGGCCCGATCAATTGGCGCAGAACTCACCAAGCAATTGGGTGTGCCTTTTGTCATTGACAACAAAGGCGGCGGCGGCGGTGTGCCTGCCATGCAAGAGGCGCTTCGTGCACCTGCCGATGGCTACACCATCGTCATGAGTCACATTGGCCTGATGGCCGTCAATCCGCTGATTTATCCAGACAGCGGATATGACGTTAACAAGGACTTCACCTCGGTCACTTTGCTGTCTCGCGTGCCCAGTTTGTTTGTGGTGCACAAAGATGTGCCGGCCAAAGACTTCAAATCCTTTGTGGCGTATGTCAAATCTAAACCGGGTCAATTGAACTATGCATCAGCAGGCAATGCCAGTGCAGGTCACTTGGCAGTAGAAGCCTTGAAAGTGGCCACAGGCATGTTCATCACGCACATTCCTTACCGCGGCACCGGCCCTGCGCTCAATGATGTGCTGGCTGGCCGCATTGAGTTCATGTCAGCGGGCACGCCTGCTTTGCTGCCGCACATCAAGAGCGGCGCATTGCGTTGCATTGCTGTAGGTACCAATCAGCGTATTCCTGTGTTGCCCGATGTGCCTACTGTGGCGGAGTTGGGTTACAAAGACTTTGAAACAGTTCAGTGGTACGGCATTACTGTGCGCAATGGCACGCCTGTTGAGATCATCAATAAGTTACAACAAGAGTGTGCCAAAACCATGAAGGCGCCAGAGGTCATTAAACGCAATGAAGCAGAGAGCGCCATTCCTGGTGGTGGATCGCCTGCTGAATACGCGGCGTTCATTGCCAAAGAACAAGCCCGCTGGAAGACCGTGGTTGAAAGAGCTCAAATTAAACCGGGTTAACTTGGCCTAGCTGATCGATCAGGGACCTCATTGAATGCCATGGCCGAAAATTGAACGTTGGACATGTGCTGCTTTCTTGGTTGCAGTTGTTTTGAACTTGCAAGCTTGTGGCAGCATGCCGCTTGCTACTTCAAAACTTGCATCGGGCATGCCAACTGTTTGGCAAGCAGAAGATAAATTGAAGTGGGAGTCTGTGAAGATTCCAGGAAAGCTTGCGACCCAATATTCGTTGGTACCTTCGGGTCATGGCAACTCGATCATGGCCGTTGCTCAATCTTCAGCCAGCATGTTGCGTCAAGATTTGCGCATCGAGCCAGATCGTTTGAATGCCTTGAATTTTTCGTGGCAAATTCAAAAGTTGATTGAAGGTGCTGATATGGCGCACCGAGATTCCGAAGATTCCCCTGTCAGGCTGATCTTGGCCTTTGATGGCGACCGAAGTCAGTTCTCGCCTAAAAATGCCATGCTGAGTGAGCTGACACATGCGCTGACTGGCCAGCCCATGCCCTTTGCCACGCTCATGTATGTGTGGTGCAATCAACGCCCTGTGAATTCGGTCATTCATAACCCCAGAACCGATCGAATCCGAAAAATAGTGGTCGAATCGGGCGCCGGCCGTTTGAACCAATGGATCAATTACGAACGCGACATTCGGGCTGATTACGAAAAAGCTTTTGGCGAACCACCTGGGGCACTCATTGGCATTGGCATCATGACCGATAGCGACAACACACGAAGCCAAGCGCAAGCTTGGTATGGTCCCATTGCACTGAATGTGGTTTCGGGTAAGACATTAGGGCTAGAGGGCTCTGTAAAATAAGCCCCAAAATGGGGATTCCCCTCTGTCTAAATCGGGCCTGTTTGTTGCATAGTTCAGGGTAGTTTTCTAGGGAAGTGAATGTTTGCTTTTGTCGTTCAACGCCTCATCCAGGCAATCATGGTCATGGTCTCGGTCGCGTTCATTGCGTTCCTCTTGTTTCAGTACGTGGGAGACCCTGTGCTTTTCATGTTGGGTCAAGATGCCACCGCAGATCAAATTGATGCACTTCGCAAAGATTTAGGCTTGGATCAACCTTTTATTGTGCAATTTGGTCATTTCTTATTGAATGCTGTTCAAGGTGAATTTGGTATCAGTCTCAGGCAAGGCGCCAAAGTTTCTCAGCTCATTGCAGATCGCTTTCCAGCAACTTTAGAGTTGGCTGTCATTGCCGCTGGCATGGCACTCTTGGTGGGAATTCCCATGGGCGTTTATGCCGCTCTGAGACGTGGCACGCTGTCTAGCCAGTTGCTCATGACCTTTTCGCTTTTGGGCGTATCACTGCCTACTTTTCTCATTGGCATTTTGCTCATTTTGTTTTTTGCGGTGCTGTTGGGTTGGTTGCCAAGTTTTGGCCGGGGTGATGTTGTCAAAATTGGATGGTGGAGCACGGGTTTGCTCACCGCCAAAGGTTGGCAACACATTGTTTTGCCAGCCCTCACGCTCACTGTTTTTCAGCTCACGCTCATCATGCGCTTGGTGCGTGCTGAAATGCTAGAAGTGCTGCGCACCGACTACATCAAATTTGCGCGCGCTCGGGGCTTGTCTAACCGAGCCATTCATTTTGGCCACGCCCTTAAAAACACGCTGGTGCCTGTCATGACCATCACAGGCTTGCAATTGGGCGGGCTCATTGCGTTTGCCATCATCACAGAAACTGTGTTTCAGTGGCCAGGCATGGGCTTGCTGTTCATTCAAGCGGTCACGTTTGCCGATGTGCCTGTGATGGCTGCCTACTTGTGTCTCATTGCGCTTATCTTTGTGGTCATCAACCTCACGGTCGATTTGCTTTATTTTGCGGTCGATCCAAGGTTGCGTGTTGGCAAAGCGGGTGGCCATTGAGCAGAATGATCTAGGAGGCACATCCAATGTCGAACACTCAGCAAGCCTCTGAAGGGTCTTCCATGCGCAGCGCCTTGGCGCAGGGGCGAGCCTTTGCGCACATTGCCAAGTTTCATCCAGAGCTCACTTCTTTTCGCCGAGACCTGCATGCCAATCCCGAATTAGGGTTTGAAGAAATTTACACGTCTGCCAGAGTCATTGAGGCGCTCAAGGTCTGCGGTGTTGACAGCGTTCACGCAAACATTGGTAAAACGGGTGTGGTGGCTTTGGTGCATGGCCCAGGACGTAGCGCACAAAACCCGGGCCGCATGATTGGGCTTCGGGCCGACATGGACGCGCTGCCTTTGCCCGAGCACAACGAAACCCTTTGGCGTTCACAAAAGTCTGGGCTCATGCATGCTTGCGGTCACGATGGCCATACGGCCATGTTGCTGGGCGCTGCACGTTACTTGGCAGAAACGCGCCAGTTTGATGGCACGGCAGTTCTGATTTTTCAGCCAGGTGAAGAGGGCTATGCGGGTGCGCGCGCCATGATGGAAGACGGCTTGTTCGATCGCTTTCCCTGTGAGCAGGTTTATGCGCAGCACAATTCACCAGATACCCCTTTGGGCGTGATCGGTGTCACACCCGGCCCTATGCAAGCCGCGGCCGATTCCATTCGCATTCACATATTGGGCAAGGGTGGTCATGGTGCACGGCCACATCAGTCTGTCGATCCTGTTTTGGTGGCCGCGCACATCATCACGGCTGCGCAAAGCGTGGTGTCGCGCAATGTGTCCGCGTTCGATCAAGCGGTTGTCAGCATTTGCGCCATGCAGGCGGGCAACCCAGTTGCCAGCAGTGTCATCCCTGGTGAAGCCACCTTGGTGGGTACCGTACGAACCTACAACGAACAGGTTCAGCAAAACATCGAAGATCGCTTGCGAGCTTTGTGTGAGTCCATTGCGCATGGCTTTGGCGCAACAGCACAACTGACCTACACCCGAGGTTATCCCGCCACTGTCAACACTGTGGCAGAAGCCAATTTTGCAGCCGATGTGGCCACCCGTTTGGTGGGCGCTGATCGCGTTTGGCGCAACATGACGCCAAGCATGGGTGCAGAAGATTTCTCATTCATGTTGCAGGCCAAGCGCGGTGCTTATTTGCGTGTAGGGCAGGGCGCCGTTGATGGCCCCGGCCCTTACCCCTTGCACAACAGCCGTTACGATTTCAACGATGCCATCTTGCCTTTGGGTGCAGCACTGCACGCCAGTTTGGTTGAACAGGCTTTGCCTTTGAAGTCAGTGTAGGCCCTGGCGTTAAACGACACATCCATTCAGAAAGATTCAGACGGCATGTCCAATCCTATTTCTCGCTGGCTTAGCAGCGATGTTGGTTACAGTTTCAGGCAATCCAAGACCGCCATGGTGGCTGCTTTCATTGCCTTCGTGTTTATTTTCTGTGCGTTGTTTGCGAAATGGGTGGCCCCTTACAACCCGTTTGATGCTGCATCGCTCGAACTCATGGACTCACTTTTGCCGCCCGCATGGTCTGCCGAGGGCAGCACCAAATATTTGCTGGGCACCGACGACCAAGGCCGCGATATTTTGTCGGCCCTGATGTATGGCACCCGCATTTCCTTGGTGGTGGGCATGGCGTCTGTCATGCTGTCTTTGGTGGTCGGCGTTAGCCTTGGCCTCATTGCAGGCTTTCGCGGTGGTTGGCTCGATGCTTTTCTCATGCGCTTGTGCGACGTCATGCTGTCCTTCCCAGCCATCTTGGTGGCCTTGCTGATTGCGGGTGTCGGCCGTGCTGTTTTTCCAAATGCCGATGACTCGTTGGCCTTTGGCGTGCTCATCATTTCAATTTCACTCACCGGTTGGGTTCAATACGCCCGCACGGTGCGCGGCACCACCTTGGTCGAACGCAACAAAGAGTATGTGCAAGCTGCAAGGGTGACGGGCGTGGCGCCGCTTCGCATCATGTTGCGCCACGTGTTGCCCAATGTGCTGGGGCCCGTCACGGTGCTGGCCACCATTCAAGTGGCCTCGGCCATCATTACCGAGGCCACGCTCTCATTTTTAGGGGTGGGTGTACCGCCTACGTCGCCATCGCTTGGCACCCTCATTCGCATTGGCAACGACTTTTTGTTTTCAGGTGAGTGGTGGATTACGATTTTCCCAGGCCTTACTTTGGTGCTCATTGCCTTGTCGGTTAATTTGTTGGGCGATTGGCTGCGTGATGCCCTGAACCCTCGTTTGCGTTAATTTTTAAATCCAAGCGACGTGTTTAAAGAGAGTTCTATGTCATGAGTTTGTTACAAGTTAAAAATTTGGTGGTTGAGTTTCCAAGTCGGCACGGCACATTGCGTGCGCTAGATGAAATTTCATTCGACATTGCACCCGGAGAAATTTTGGGTGTGGTGGGCGAGTCGGGTGCTGGCAAGTCACTCACGGGTGCTTCTATCATTGGTTTGTTAGAACCACCAGGCCGCATTGCTTCGGGTCAAATTTTGTTAGAAGGCCAGCGCATTGACAATCTGAACAACGATCAAATGCGCAGCATTCGCGGCCGCAAGATTGGCGCTATTTTTCAAGACCCACTCACCTCTTTGAACCCGCTGTATTCAGTGGGCAAACAATTGACAGAGACCATTCAGGCGCACTTGCCCGTCTCAGATCAAGAAGCGCTGCAGCGTGCCATTGCCCTGTTGCAAGACACAGGCATTCCAGCAGCAGCAGAGCGCATTGACCATTACCCACATCAGTTTTCTGGCGGCATGCGACAGCGTGTGGTCATTGCCTTGGCGCTGGCCGCCGAGCCTCAATTGATTGTGGCCGACGAGCCCACCACCGCTTTGGATGTGTCCATTCAAGCGCAGATCATTAGCCTCCTGAAAAACGTTTGCAAAAAACGCGGTGCCGCCGTCATGCTGATCACGCACGACATGGGCGTGATTGCCGAAACATGCGACCGCGTGGCCGTCATGTATGCCGGTCGCATTGCCGAGATTGGGCCTGTTCATCAAGTGATCAACCACCCAGAGCATCCCTACACCGCGGGATTGATGGCTTCTATTCCAGACATGGACGTTGACCGCGAGCGGTTGAATCAAATTGATGGAGCCATGCCGCGCCTCAATGCCATTCCCAAAGGCTGTGCCTTCAATCCGCGCTGCCCGCAGGTTTTTGACCGGTGTTTAAGTCAACGCCCTGATTTGGCTGCGGTATCTAGGAGTGGACAAAACACCCCAACGCAGGTGGCCTGCTGGTTACACCACGCCAACACATTGGAGGGCGTGTCATGAGCGTTCAAGACCCTCAACCAAATTCAAAAGCCTTGGTGGTCGCCCACGACCTTGCCAAAACCTTCGATGTCTCTGCACCGTGGCTAAGCCGAGTCATTGAGCGCAAACCACGCCAATTGCTCAAAGCCGTTGATGGTGTGAGTTTCGAAATTGAGCGCGGTAAAACATTGGCGCTGGTCGGCGAGTCAGGCTGCGGCAAAAGCACCGTTGCACGTTTGCTGGTGGGTCTTTATGAACCCACCCGCGGCGGCCTGACCTTTGATGGACAAGATGCGCACGCCGCCTTCAAATCAAGCGACGCCAAGGCCATGCGCAAGCGCATCCAGATGATTTTCCAAGACCCCTATGCCAGCTTGAATCCAAGGTGGACGGTTGAGGCCATTGTGGGCGAGCCCTTGCAAGAACATGGCATGACCAAAGACGAACAAGAGTTGAAAGACCGGGTGGCCGAATTGCTCAAGTCGGTTGGACTGTCGGCGCTTGATATGGTCAAGTACCCACACCAGTTTTCAGGCGGTCAGCGTCAGCGAATTTCTATTGCGCGTGCTTTGGCCACGGCGCCAGAATTTTTAGTGTGTGACGAGCCTACATCGGCGTTGGATGTGAGCGTGCAAGCCCAAGTGCTCAACATCATGAAAGATTTACAGCGCGAACGCGGCCTCACCTATTTGTTCATCTCGCACAACTTGGCCGTGGTCAGGCATGTGAGCGACAAAGTGGGTGTGATGTATTTAGGGCAGTTGGTGGAGTTGGCAGACAAGCACACCTTGTTTGACAATCCGCAGCACCCTTACACGCGCATGCTGTTAGACGCCATTCCCAAAATGAAAGACACTGGCCGTGCGCGCACGCCTGTTCAAGGCGAGGTGCCCAACCCGCTGAATCCGCCACCAGGTTGCAGTTTCAATCCACGTTGTCCTCTGGCCAACGAACGCTGCAAAATTGAACGGCCAGTTTTGAAAAATATCAACGGCATCAAGATTGCGTGCCATGCCGTAGAAGAAGGCCGGCATTGAAGCCGCCTTGACAGTCTCTTTTTCTAATTGACGAAGACGAAAAAAAGCCGCTCCTAGGAGCGGCTTTGTCGTTGAGGCAACTGAAAATCAGTTGACGGTTACGTAGTACATTTTGGGCGCATCGTTAGAGTTGTGCGTCATCGTGACATTTTTCTTTGCGGCCCATGGTCGCATCTGGTGATGCAATGGAATGTACAAAACTTCATCGCGTGTGATGGTCAAAGCTTCTTTGATCATGGCATCGCGTTTGGTTTTGTCAATTTCTGTTTTCATAGACTCAACCAAAGCGTCAACCTTGGCGTTGCTCACTTTGGACAAGTTGAAACTGCCATCTGCGCCTTTGGTGCGAGTCATGACCAAAGACTGCAATGAGTATTGCGCATCGTAGGTGGCAACGCCCCAACCCAGCAGGTAAGCGCTAGAGTCGAAGTTTTGGATTTTGGCAATGAAGGGGCCAAAGTTAATGGCGTTGAGTTTGGTCTTGACGCCAATGCGGGCCCACATGTTCACCACAGCTTGGCAAATTTCTTCGTCATTCACGTAGCGATTGTTAGGGCAGTCAAGGGTAAATTCAAAGCCATTGGGGTAGCCAGCGTCAGCCAAAAGCTTTTTAGCGCCTTCAACGTCGGCAGGAGCAACCTTGTCCATGTCATTGGTATAGCCGTTAACGCCTGGGGCGATGATCAGGCTTGCAGGAATTGACAGGCCACGCATGATGTTGCGTTGGATGGCGACGCGGTCAATGGACATGCTCAAAGCTTTGCGAACGCGAACATCCTTGAAGGGATTCTTGCCCTTGGGACCGTATTTCAATTCGTCGCTACCCAGGTCTAAACCAAAAAAGATGGTTCTAACTTCGGGGCCATCCAAGACTGACAGTGTTGGTGTGTTGCGCAGACGAGCAACGTCTTGTGTTGGCAAGTCTGTGACAGCATCAACGTTACCAGCCAATAGCGCAGCAATGCGTGTAGGGTCTGATTTGATGGGCGTGTAGATCACGTCGGTGACGTTGCCTTGAAGCTTGTCCCACCAAGCTTTGTTAGCCGTCATGACCAGTTTTTGGTCGGGCTGCCATTCTTTGATGACATAAGGGCCAGTGCCGTTGGTGTTGTTAGACGCGTGGGTGATTTCCTTGGCCTTGTAGTCTTGAACTTTTTCAGACTTGTTCTTGGTAGCCCATGACTTGCTCATGATCAGGAACGTTGTGAAGTTGTTCATCATGGTGGGGTTGGGCTTGTCCAAGATGACGTCCAAGGTATGGTCGTCAACCTTTTTCATTTCCTTCACACCAGCCACGTAGATGCCCATCGTGCCTTGAGGCTGACGAATGCGATCGAATGAAAATACGACGTCATCAGCAGTGAAGTTGGAACCGTCATGGAACTTCACGTTTTTGCGCAAATTGAAGCGCACGGTGGTGGGGTTGACGTTGGACCAGCTGGTGGCCAATGAAGGCTCAATTTTGTAATTCTTGTCATAACGCACCAAGCCTTCGTAGGCATGGCCAACGATGTTGTTGGTGGTAGCGTGATTTTGAGAGTGAGGGTCAAGCGTCAAAATGTCGTTTTGCGCGGCCCATTTGAGTTCGGCGGCTTGAGCGCCCGTAAAGCCTAGCAAAGAGGCTGATACACCCACGGCTAGCGTCAGCCAGCGTGAGGTTTTGAGGAAGCGTTGGTACATGCTAAATCCTGTCTAAGTTGTATGACCTTCGCATTCTAGGGGAGAGATGCCTTAATTCGCAAGCGGACTCAGGGTTATTGCGGGGGGGCGGCTTTGGGAACATTGAAAGCTTGCTTTTATGGGTTTTAATGTGTTTTTTACGTTCTCAGGCTAGCCTCATATGAACACCATCTTGTTTCAGTCGGCCAATGTGCTCGATGTCACGTCTTTGCAGATCAAATCGGGCCAAGATGTTTGGGTTGAAAACGGCCTTATCAAGTCGGTGGTGCCCCACCAGCCAGACGTTTTCATTGCATCTGGCACCAAGGTGGTGAAAGCCCAAGGTAAAACCCTGATGCCTGGCTTGATCGACTGCCACGTGCATGTCATTGCCGCGCATTTGAACCTCAATGTCACAGCCAATCAGCCCAATGTGTTTGCCACTTTGCGCGCCTTGCCCATCATGAAGGGCATGCTCATGCGCGGCTTCACCACGGTGCGAGATGCCGGCGGTGGCGACTGGAATTTGGCTGAAGCCACCCGCACCGACATGGTGGAAGGCCCGCGTATTTTTGCCTCGGGCCGTGCGTTGTCGCAAACCGGAGGCCACGGCGATGGCCGTCCTCGCAGCGATGTGATCGAGCCCTGCGGTTGTTCTAGTCGGGTTGGCGCTTTGGCGCGGGTGGTCGACGGTGTCGACAATGTGCGACTGGCGGTGCGCGAGGAAATCATGAAGGGCGCCAATCAAATCAAGATCATGGCCTCAGGCGGTGTGGCCTCGCCCAACGACCCTATCCATTACTTGGGCTATTCAGAAGCTGAAATCAGGGCCATTGTGGAAGAGGCAGAACATGCGGGTACGTATGTGATGGCCCACGCCTATACGTCCAAGGCCATCCAGAGGGCGGTGGCTTATGGGGTGCGAAGTATTGAGCACGGCAACTTGATTGATGAAGCCACATCCAATTTCATGGCTGAGAAAAATGCTTTCATGGTGCCCACCTTGATCACTTACGAAGCCTTGGCCAATGAAGGCGCCAGCCTGGGACTGCCTGCCGTGTCAGTGGCCAAAATTGAAACAGTGCGCAGTCAAGGCCAGAAGGCCTTGGAAATTCTGGCCAAAGCGGGCGTGAAAATGGCCTTGGGCACCGATTTGTTAGGCGAGTCGCACCGCCATCAGTCGGAAGAGTTGCGTATTCGCGCCAGCATTTTGGGCAATGGCGCAGCCTTGCAACAAGCCACGGTGAATGCTGCTGAATTGTTGAACATGTCGGGGCAATTGGGTGTGGTGAAGGCCGGTGCCATTGCCGATTTGCTGCTGGTCAATGGCAACCCGCTGACCGATATTTCATGCTTGTTGGGCCAAGGCGATCACATTGAAGTGATTGTCAAAGACGGCAAGTTGTACAAGCACTGAGTGCTTTTTTGCAGGGTGCTTTAGGTATAGCGTTTGTTGCGCAAATTGTTTTTCATTTCGCGCAAAGCTGGTTGCAAGGTCTCGCCAATTCTCAGAGCCACGGTGGTGGCCAGTATGTCAATGATCAACAAATGCAAGAGCCTTGAGACCATGGGACTGTAGCGGTCGTAGCTTTCAGGGTGATCGGCTGTTAAATGAATTTGGCCTGCTGAGGCCAAGGGCGAACCACTGGCCGTGATCACAATGGCGGTAGCGCCGCGCTTTTTTGCAATGTCGCAGGCGTCCATCAAATCTCGTGTTCTTCCTGAGTTCGAAATGACCACCACACAATCGCCTTGTCCCAACATAGATGCGCTCATCACTTGCATGTGGCCATCGCTGTAGGCAATGGTGTTCATGCCTAAGCGGAAAAATTTGTGCTGTGCATCTTGGGCCACGATGCCGGAGTTGCCCACGCCGTAAAACTCAATGCGCTTGCCAGTGCTGTGGGTTTCTGCCAAGGCCTTGACGGCTTGGTCTAAGGCGGACGCAGAGGCGTCGTTGCGGTATTTCAAAAATGCCGCCACTGTGTTGTCGATCACCTTCACCATCACGTCGGTGGTTTTGTCGTCGGCGTCCACGCTGCGGTGAATGAAGGGCACGCCTTCGCTCACACTGCCAGCCAGTTTGAGTTTGAAATCAGACAGGCCGTCATAACCCACGCTTCTGCAAAATCGCACCACGGTGGGCTTGCTCACATGTGCGCGGTCTGCCAGTTGTGTGACTGGTAAATTGGCAAAAGCACGCGGGTCTTTCAACACCAATTTGCCAACGCGTTGTTCGGCTGGGGCCAAAGAAGGCAGTGAAGCTTTGATGCGGTCAAGCATGGTTTAAATTTCCTCTGACCAACAAAATCCGTCACGTGCAATCATGGCGCTTGAAGCACTAGGGCCCCAAGTGCCTGCGGCGTAATGGCGAGGACCTTGTGTGTCTGCAGCCCAATGCTGAAGAATGGGCTCAACCCAGCGCCAGGCTTCTTCTTGCTCGTCACTGCGAACAAATAAATTCAAACGGCCATCTAGGACATCTAGCAGCAAACGCTCGTAGGCACCCACGCGCTCGCTGCCAAAACGTTTGTCAAAATCAAGATCGAGGTGAACCGGACTGAGTTGCGCCGATGCTTGCTTGCCATTTTGAAGGCGTTTGTTTTGCCCCTCGGCAAAAAGATGCAATTCCAAACCGTCTTTGGGCTGCAAATGAATAATGAGTTTGTTAACGCCGCCGGAGGGTGCTTGAAAAATAGCATGCGGTGTAGGCCGAAAATTGATTTCAATGTAGCCTTCGCGCGATGCCAAGCGTTTTCCCGTTCGAATGTAGAAAGGCACACCAGCCCAACGCCAGTTGGCAATTTCAGTGCGCAATGCGACAAAAGTTTCGGTGTTGCTGTTGGCGTTGACACCGGTTTCTTCGTTGTACCCAGGAACGGCGTGGCCATTCAAATTGCCTGAACTGTATTGGCCACGAACCACATGTTGGTTCAGGGTTTCAGGGGTCCAGGGTTTTAGGGCACGCAGCACTTTGAGCTTCTCATCGCGAATGGCATCGGCATGCGCATTGATGGGTGGCTCCATGGCAATGGCGCACAACAATTGCAGTGCGTGGTTTTGCACCATGTCGCGCAGTGCGCCGGTTTTTTCATAAAACGCACCGCGTTTTTCAACGCCGAGTTCTTCCGCAATGGTGATCTGAATGTTGGCAATGTGTTCGCGGCGCCAAAGCGGTTCAAACAAGGCATTGCCAAAGCGCAAGGCAAACAGGTTTTGCACCGAGGGCTTGCCCAAATAATGGTCAATTCGAAAAATCTGGCCCTCTCCAAAAACCTTGCGCACGCTTTGGTTAATGGCGCGGTTGGATTGGAGGTCGTGGCCCAAGGGTTTTTCCAACACGATGCGTGTTTTGGGGGTGTTGAGTTTGGCCACGGCCAGTTGATCACACACGGTGTTGAACAAGCTAGGCGCAGTGGCCAAATACATCACGACGTGATCTGTTTCGCGTTCTGCCAGTCTTGCCGCTAATTTGGCGTAGTCGGCGGGGTTAGACAGGTCCACACGCTCGTAATGCAGCATGGCCTTAAAGCGTGCAAATTCTTCATCATTGGGGCGCTTAGCCCCCTCGACCTGCTCAAAACGAGATTGGATGAGCGTGCGGTATTGCTCATCTGTCATGCTGTCGCGGGCAACGCCAATGATTCGGCCCCCCTCGGGCAGGGTGCCGTGGCGGAAGGCTTGAAACAGGGCGGGCATCAGTTTGCGCCAAACCAAGTCACCCGTGCCGCCAAAAAAGACCAAATCAAAAGACATGTTTATTGGTTACATAAAAATGAGTTTGTAATGTAACTTTGTTTCATCGATAATTCAAGGATTGAATTTATTTAATTGCCATGAACCAACTCGACGCGCTCAAATCACACACCACCGTTGTGGCAGACACTGGTGACTTCAAACAATTGGCCCAGTTCCAACCTCAAGATGCGACCACCAACCCGTCGCTCATCTTGAAGGCTGTTCAAAAACCCGAGTACGCACCTTTGCTCTCTGAGTCAGTTGCTGCGCACAAAGGGCAAGCTTTGGATGTGGTGATGGACCATTTGTTGGTGCGCTTTGGTTGTGAAATTTTGAAGACCATTCCCGGTCGTGTGTCTACGGAAGTGGATGCACGTCTGAGTTTTGACACAGCGGCCACCTTGGCGCGTGCGCGTCGTTTGATGAGCCTCTATGAAGCGCAAGGTATTTCTCGAGAACGTGTACTGATCAAAATTGCGGCCACTTGGGAAGGCATTCAAGCGGCCGCCGAATTAGAGCGTGAAGGAATTCACACCAACCTTACGCTGCTGTTCTCCTTTGCGCAGGCGGTGGCATGTGGTCAGGCCAAGGTTCAATTGATTTCGCCCTTCGTCGGACGCATCTACGATTGGTACAAAAAGACGGCTGGCGCTGGGTGGGATGAGGCCTTGAATGCAGGCGCCAACGACCCCGGTGTGAAGTCTGTGCGCGCCATTTACAACTATTACAAAAAGAATGGCATTGCCACCGAGGTGATGGGTGCGAGCTTTCGCAACGTTGGACAAATTGTGGCCTTGGCGGGTTGTGATTTGCTCACCATCAGCCCTGATTTGTTGGCGCTGCTCTCCGCTAACGAAACTGCTTTGAACGCCTCGCTTGACGCCCATGCCGCCAAGGGCATGGACTTGCCTTTGGTTCAATACAACGAAGCTGGCTTCCGCTTTGCATTAAACGAAGACGCCATGGCCACCGAAAAATTGGCAGAAGGCATTCGTGCTTTTTGTGTCGATGCCATCAAGCTAGAAGGCTTGATGTTGGCGGCACAAAACGCTTGATGAGTCGCAAAAAAAATTAAGTAAAAAGGGCCAACATGCGAGCTGATCAAACTGCGGCATGGAATAACTTGAGCAACCATGCCAACGCGTTTTCTAGCTTTGATTTGCGCACTGAATTTGCGCGCGATGCGGGTCGTGCCGTGCACTTCAGCCAAGCAGCCCCCGGACTATTTGCAGACTTGTCTAAGAACCTTTGGGATGCCAAGATCGAATCGCAATTGTTAGCGCTGGCACAGCAAGCAGGCGTGTTGGCGCACCGCGATCGCATGTTCCAAGGCGAGGCCATCAACACCACAGAAAATCGTGCGGTGATGCACTGGTTGTTGCGTCATCCTGCGCAGGGTGTAGCGGTGGATGCACTGCCTGCCTCGGTGAAACTGTGTTTAAAAGATGTGCACGGTACCTTAAGTGCCATGCTGTCGTTTGCTGAAAAAATTCGTTCAGACGAACAGATCACTGACGTGGTGAACATTGGCATTGGCGGCTCTGATTTGGGTCCGCAGATGGCAGTGATGGCTTTGCAGTCATTTGCTTTAAAGGGAAAACGGTTTCACTTTATATCCAATGTGGATGGCCATGAACTCGATGCGGTATTGAAAGGCTTGCAGGCTGAGAAGACTTTGTTTTTGGTAGCTTCTAAAACATTCACCACTTTAGACACCATGACCAATGCCTTGTCAGCCAAGCGTTGGTTTGAAGCGCAAGGTGGCACCGATGTGTCACGACATTTTGTGGCGCTGACCACCAACGTAGAAGCGGCAGGCCAATTCGGTATTCAAACTTGCTTTGGTTTTTGGGATTGGGTGGGCGGCCGTTATTCATTGTGGTCGGCCATTGGTTTGCCTCTGGCCATTGCCATTGGTGCAGATCATTTCCGTTCGTTTTTGGCGGGCGCGCATGCCATGGACCAACACTTCTTGAATGCCGAGCCTGCGCAGAACTTGCCAATTCGCTTAGGCCTGCTGGATGTTTGGTATCGCAACTTTTTGCACTACACCAGCCGCTGCATTGCACCGTATCACAGCGCCTTGAAACGCTACGCGCCTTATCTGCAGCAACTCGAAATGGAAAGCAACGGCAAGCAGGTTGACCATGAGGGTCAAGCATTGCCGTATGGCACATCGCCTGTGTTGTGGGGCGAACCCGGCACCAATGGGCAGCACGCATTTTTCCAAATGTTGCATCAAGGGACCGATGTGGTGCCGCTAGAGTTTGTAGCCGTGAAAAACGCCACGCATGCATTGCCCGATCACCAGGCTTTGTTGTTGTCCAATGCGCTGGCGCAGGCTCAGGCTTTGATGGTGGGCAAGTCTGACACAGGGGGGCACAGAAACTTTTCTGGTAACCGGCCCAGTACGTTTATCTTGTTGGAAGATTTAACGCCTTTCAATTTGGGCGCCTTGATTGCACTGCAAGAACACCGCGTGTTTGTAAGCGGTGCGGTATGGGGCATCAACAGCTTTGACCAATGGGGTGTGGAGTTGGGCAAGGTGTTGGCCAAAGATATTCATGCGCGAATTGAGTCGGGTGAATTGGCGGGGCTCGACGCCTCTACTGCGCAATTGCTGCAGAGGATTCGAGCTGCTTGAATGTGGGTAAGGCCTTGGCTTGCGAGCCTATGGTGTCATTTCAGTGCTTGTGGCTGCTGTGATCGTGTGAAGTTGCAGGTGTTGCGGCTTTAGAGCTTGGCGCAGCCGCAAACTTGTCTTGAACAATCACTTGCCCCTTCATGCCCGCTTCAAAATGGCCTGGAATGAGACATGCCATTTGCAAAGTTTGGGCTTGGTCAAACCGGATCACCCATTCTTTGGTTTCACCTGGCTTCACGCTCAGTGCCAGCAAGTCATTGCTAGAACCATGATCGTGTCCGCCTGAGTGTCCTGCCGATTGTTTCATTTCAATGGAATGGGCTTTGAGCGCGGCTTCGGAGCCCAACACCATTTCATGCGGCAATTTGCCGCTGTTGTGAACCACCAATTTGAGCGTTTCACCTGCAGCGACTTGTAACAGGTCGGGTGTGAAGCGCATCGTGTCATTCATGTCGACTTGGAGGGTGCGGTCGACAACCAAGGCGCTTTGCATAGCTGTGTTGGCAGGTGTGTCATGCGTGTCTTCTGCCCCATGTGCATGACCCCCTGCCGCCCATTCGGGGTTACGCACCAAGGCCTCATAAGCGGCCCAACTGCTGGCGCAAACCGCAAGACCCAAGCTCAATGAATAGACCATCAATGCGCGTTGCATGCGCATTTTGAGTGTGAACATCAGGGCCAAAATGGAAATGGCGAATCCCAAAGGCACCACCCACGCACTGCGCGCAGGCGAGTCTGGGAAGTGTTGCAGGCCACCGGTAAAGAAGCCCAATCCAATGGACAACAAAGTGCCCACCCAAAGTGACTCAATCAAACTTTGCGTGTTGTTTTGACTGCGGTGTTCCATCCAAGCGCCAGCTACAAAAAGGACGATGCCCACTGCGGCGGTCCAGAGTGAGCGTTCGCCACTGAAAAAACCATGGTTCACTGCACCCGAGATAAAGCTGATGCCCGAATATTTGAGCAGCATGGCGCTGTGTTGAATTTGAAAAGAGACTGTCATGAAAATTCCTTGCGCTTTGCATTGAAGCGCGACATTGACCAACCCTAATTAACAAGAAGGGACTGAAAGGGAGCTCTAGGAATTTCAGGAAATGGGCGGTCGCAAATGCGGTTGCTGCGCCGAGTTCAGCCAAGCAATGGGCTTGTGAGCGGGTGGCATTTGAAGTTTCATCAAGGATTGTGGAATGCTTGCATGGAGCAGGCCGGTGGTGCAGCATTCATGGCAATCTGATGCGCCATGCGATGAATCTGGAGAATGACTTGCTTGATCCGTCGCGGACAGGTGCCCGCCACAATTTTCTTGATACGCCAATGGCGTTGTACTTGAATGCATCGTGCTGAGGCTGTCTGTTGACGCTGCATGGGCAAGTGTCATCAATCCCAAGCTGGCGCTGAAGACCAACTTCATTAGAAGTGATATCACCAGTAACCAAGACATTTTCATCATGGACATATCTTAAATCTCATTCAAGTAACTTGACCGACAGGCATAAAAAAACCCCGCAATCTCTTGCGGGGTTTCTTGAGCGGGGTCAAAGGTCTTTGCAGACCTTTGAAGCAGCGGGCAATTACATGCCCATGCCGCCCATACCACCCATGCCGCCCATGTCAGGCATGCCACCGGCGCCAGACTCTTCTTTCGGTGCTTCTGAAACCATGCACTCTGTGGTCAACATCAAAGAGGCCACGGACGCTGCGTTTTGCAAAGCAGTGCGTGTCACTTTAGTTGGATCCAAAATGCCCATTTCAATCATGTCACCGTAGGTGTCGTTGGCAGCATTGAAGCCGTAGTTGCCTTTGCCAGCCATGACAGCGTTGACAACAACTGATGGCTCGCCACCTGCGTTGTACACGATCTCGCGCAAAGGCGCTTCGATGGCTTTCAACACCAGCTTGATGCCAGCTTCTTGGTCAGCGTTGTCACCCTTGATGGTGCCAGCGTTTTGACGAGCGCGCAGCAATGCCACACCACCGCCAGCCACAATGCCTTCTTCCACAGCAGCGCGGGTAGCGTGCAATGCGTCTTCAACACGGGCTTTCTTTTCTTTCATTTCGACTTCGGTGGCAGCGCCAACCTTGATCACGGCAACACCGCCAGCCAACTTGGCCACGCGCTCTTGCAGTTTTTCACGGTCGTAGTCAGAAGTAGCTTCTTCGATTTGAACGCGGATTTGTTTCACACGTGCTTCGATGTCGCCAGCAGCGCCTGCACCGTCGATGATGATGGTGTTTTCTTTGCCCACTTCGATGCGCTTGGCTTGACCCAAGTCTGCCAATGTCACTTTTTCGAGTGTCAGGCCCACTTCTTCAGCGATCACTTTACCGCCGGTCAAGATAGCGATGTCTTCCAACATGGCTTTGCGGCGATCGCCGAAGCCAGGAGCCTTGACAGCCACAACCTTCAAAATACCGCGGATGGTGTTGACCACCAAAGTAGCCAAGGCTTCGCCTTCAACTTCTTCAGCAATGATCAGCAAAGGACGGCCAGCTTTTGCAACGGCTTCCAATGTAGGCAACAAGTCACGAATGTTGCTGATTTTCTTGTCGAACAACAACACGAATGGGTTGTCGAGCAAAGCAGCTTGCTTCTCGGGGTTGTTGATGAAATAAGGTGACAGGTAGCCACGGTCGAATTGCATGCCTTCAACGATGTCGAGTTCGTTGTCCAAAGACTTGCCGTCTTCAACAGTGATCACGCCTTCTTTGCCCACTTTGTCCATGGCTTTGGCAATGATCTCGCCAATGCTGTGGTCGCTGTTAGCAGAGATAGAACCCACTTGAGCGATTTCTTTGGTGGTTGTAGTGGCCTTGGTGGCTTTCTTCAACTCTTCGATCAAGGCTGTGACAGCTTTGTCGATACCGCGCTTCAAGTCCATGGGGTTCATGCCGGCGGCAACGTACTTCATGCCTTCGTGAACGATGGCTTGTGCCAACACGGTAGCGGTTGTTGTACCGTCACCTGCGTTGTCAGAAGTCTTGGAAGCAACTTCCTTGACCATCTGGGCGCCCATGTTTTGCAACTTGTCTTTGAGTTCAATTTCTTTGGCCACGGACACACCGTCCTTGGTCACGGTGGGGGCGCCGAAAGAGCGCTCGAGCACCACATTGCGACCCTTAGGGCCCAAAGTTACTTTGACCGCGTTGGCCAAAATGTTCACGCCTTCAACCATGCGTGCGCGGGCTTCGCCGCCGAAAATTACGTCTTTTGCTGCCATTTTTAAGCTCCTAAATTCAATTAATCAGTTGAGGACAGAGCGGTCATGCGCTTCGCGCGTTGGCCGATCAGTCCCGCAAAATATTTATTCCACCACTGCGAAGAGGTCTTCTTCTTTCATGACCAACAGTTCATCGCCCAAAACCTTGACGGTTTGGCCGCTGTATTTGCCGAACAACACGCGGTCGCCGACTTTCACGTTCATGGCCAACACTTCGC
>Ga0315907_10000326_pt1 | contig 69149 bp, 62 predicted proteins | sample LakEriMetagenome_3_FD_203525 | JGI IMG/M metagenome (GOLD analysis project Ga0315907, IMG submission 203525) | Freshwater fungal communities from buoy surface, Lake Erie, Ohio, United States - Buoy 12 MA123 | ecosystem: Environmental > Aquatic > Freshwater > Lake > Lake biofilm | place: USA... | reverse complement strand
GACAACCCGACCTGGATGCGCAAGCCGACTGGACTGCTGCACTGGATGGCATACACACCCTGGTGCATACCGCCGCGCAGGTACACACCCGGGCCACCGACCCAAGCACATGGAGCCATGCCAATACTGCCGCTACCTTGGCACTGGCCCAGCAGGCAGCGGCTGCAGGGGTCAAGCGCATGGTGTTTATCAGCACTGTGGGCGTGCATGGCGCAAACAGCCAGGCACCTTTGGTGGAGACGTCTGCACTGGTGCCCCATACGCCTTATGCAACATCCAAACTGCAAGCAGAGTTAGGACTGTTTGCATTGCACCAAAAGGGCGCTGTAGAGGTGGTCGTGATACGCCCGCCCATGGTGTACGGCCCCCAGGCCCCAGGTAACTTTATGCGTTTGGCAAAGTGGGTAGAAAAAGGGTGGCCTTTGCCGTTTGCACAAGTACGCAACCAGCGCAGCTTGGTGGGCATCGACAACTTGGTGCACTTTATTGCGCTGTGCATGCAGCACCCCCGTGCCGCAGGTGAGGCTTTTTTGGTGGCCGATGGAGAGGATGTATCCACCCCCCAGCTCATCACCGGCATGGCCCAGGCACTGGGGGTTGCGCCCCGTTTGTGGCATATGCCGCCAGCGCTACTGCGCATAGGTGCGCAATGCACCGGACAAAAAGCCTTGTGGCAACAACTGTGCGGCAATTTGCAAATCAACACCGATAAAGCAAGCAGCCTTTTGGGTTGGCAAGCGCCCTGCACATTAGAGCAAGGCTTGCACAAAGCACTTGCCTGCCCGCCTACGCCATGAACCGCTTGTTAAAACGCGCCACCGACGTCGCATTGGCTCTGCTGGCCCTACTGGTATTTGGGGTGCCTATGGTGTTGATTGCGCTGTTAGTGGCTTGCACATCGCCTGGGCCTGTTGTGTACTGGTCTGAGCGCATGGGGCAGCACAACTGCTTGTTTGCCATGCCCAAGTTTCGCAGTATGCGCACCGACACACCTGAGCTTGCCACGCACTTGCTACAAGACCCCCATGCCTGGCTGACGCCTGTGGGCCGATGGCTTAGGCGCACCAGCCTGGACGAATTGCCCCAGCTTTGGAGCATTTTGCGCGGCGATATGAGCTGGGTAGGCCCCCGCCCTGCACTGCACAACCAGCACGACCTCATTTCACTGCGCACCGATTGTGGCGTGCATACCTTGCTGCCAGGGTTGACGGGCTGGGCGCAGATCAATGGGCGTGACGACTGCAGCAATGCAGAAAAAGTCGCTCTGGATGCCTACTACCTTAAGCACCAGTCTTGGTGGCTGGACATGCAGATTTTGCTGACCACGGTTTGGCATGTGCTGCGCGGCAGTGGCGTGGCGCACTAAAAATTTACAATGCTGATTTTGCGTGCGGTTGCACTCCCTGCGTAATGCAGGCTTTTGCACCACCACGCTTTGCCCGAACCGCTTTTACCGCCCCAGTAGGCGGCTTCTCATGTCTGACAACAACACTACCCCGATTACCGCCCCTCAGGACGAAAACCAACTGATCGCCGAACGCCGCGAAAAACTGCGCGCTTTGCGGGCCGCCCAAGCTGCCGGGGGTGGGGTGGTGTTTCCGAATAACTTTAAGCCCAGCCACCATGCCGCAGACCTGCAAGCCGCCCATGCACAGCAAAGTGCCGAAGACCTGGAGAGCAACCCCACCTCTGTAAGCGTTGCAGGCCGCATGATGCTCAAGCGCGTGATGGGCAAGGCCAGCTTTGCCACGGTGCAAGACGGCTCGTTTGGCGCCACAGGCGGTCGCATCCAGTTGTACGTAACCCGCGACGCCTTGGGCGAAGAGCTATACGCCAGCTTCAAGCACTGGGACTTGGGCGACATCGTGGGCGCTGAAGGCACTTTGTTCAAAACCAAAACGGGTGAGCTGTCCATCAAAGTAACGCAGCTGCGCCTGTTGACCAAAAGCCTGCGCCCTCTGCCCGACAAATTCCACGGCATGGCCGACCAAGAACAAAAGTACCGCCAGCGCTATGTGGACTTGATTACCGATGAGCACGCCCGCACCCGCTTTATGGCGCGCAGCAAGGCGGTCAGCGGGATTCGCGAGTTCATGGTGCAGCATGGCTTTTTAGAGGTGGAAACCCCCATGCTCCACCCCATTCCGGGTGGTGCCAATGCGCGACCTTTTGTGACGCACCACAACGCGCTGGAGCAAGAAATGTTCTTGCGCATTGCGCCAGAGCTGTACCTCAAGCGCCTATTGGTCGGCGGTTTTGAGCGGGTGTTTGAGATCAACCGTAACTTCCGCAACGAAGGTATCTCGGTACGGCACAACCCCGAGTTCACCATGATGGAGTTCTATGCCGCCTACTGGAACTACCAAGACCTGATGAACTTTACCGAAGCGCTGATCCGCGACGCCGCCATCAAAGCCGTGGGCACGCTGGAGCTGACCTACCAAGGCCGCGCGGTAGATTTGTCGGTGCCCTTTGCACGCCTGACCATACGCGAGGCGATTTACCAATACACCGAGGCAGGCGCCCATGTGGACGACGCCGCCTGGCTAACCAGCGCCCTGAAAAAGCTGGGCAAGACGGAGGAAAAAGACCGCCTCTCCACCCGCACGCTGGCCGGGCTGCAAGTGCTGTACTTTGAAGAAACCGTTGAAGACAAGCTGTGGCAGCCCACCTTCATCATGGAGCACCCCACAGAAATATCGCCCCTGGCCCGCGCCAACGATGCACGGCCTGAAGTCACCGAGCGCTTTGAGCTGTACATCACAGGCCGTGAATTTGGCAACGGCTTTAGCGAACTGAACGACGCCGAAGACCAAGCCGCACGCTTTCATGCCCAAGTGGCGGCCAAAGACAGTGGTGATGACGAGGCCATGCTGTTTGACCATGACTTTGTGCGCGCGCTGGAGTACGGCATGCCACCTGCCGGTGGCTGCGGCATTGGCATAGACCGTTTCATGATGCTGTTGACCGATAGCCCCAGCATCCGCGATGTGATTTTGTTCCCGGCACTGCGCCGCGAAGGCTAAGCGCCTCAGCCCAAGCATGCGCAATTGGTACAAACGGCTGCCTGATTGGGCACAGGACTGGCTGGACATCATCATTCCAGCCTCGCACATCCTGCTGATTGTTCTGGCCGGTTGGTTGCTGCAACGCAGCCTGCGCTGGCTGCTGTTCCGAGCCGCCAAACGCTACGGCATCACCCAGTCACAGGTGGCGCCTATTTTGGGCGTGACCCGATGGCTCATCATTGCCTCATCTGTTCTTTTGGTGTTGGAGAGGCTGGGCGTATCAGCCACGGTGCTGTGGGCGGCCTTTACCAGCTTTGCCACAGTGGCGGCCGTGGCGTTTTTTGCGGCCTGGAGCGTTTTGTCCAACCTGTTTTGCGCGCTGCTGATTTTTACTGCGGGGCCTTTCAAGGTGGGCGACTACATCGAGGTGCTAGACACCGCCGAGAAACCCGGCGCCAAAGGCCGCGTGGTCGATATCAACTTGCTGTACACCACACTAGAAGAATGGAACCCCGGGGGCGAAGTACGGTGGATGCAGGTGCCTAACAGCCTATTTTTTCAGCGGGTGGTGCGGCGCTGGCATGGAGAGCCTCAGTTGTCGACTGCTCCCCTCCAAGCGACCCCCATGGCGCCTGAGGCACAAACTACCCTGGCTAACACCCCACCGCCCGGGCCAGAAACTGCGCCGTCGGTGCGCTAAAGACACACAAAGGCCAAGACACCGCCCCACCTCGCAGCAGATGGGTTAACACACCGCCAAGGCACTGAATATCTATTCATTTAGATATTCAAAATCGCTAAGATGCTCACATGCACTATGCACCAACAGAGCACATTGAGCAGATCAGCACACAGCTGCGACAGGGCCTTAAAACGTCCAAATCTCTAGCTCAATCGCTTGCAGTCAGCCAGCCCACCATCTCTCGGGCCATCATGGCCATGGGCGATGCAGTGGTGCGCATAGGGGCTGCACGATCTATTCAATATGCCATCAAAGACCCCTCAAGGGCTGCATTACAAGCCCCGCTGTACCGGGTTACGCCCGATGGGCAACTGGAAACACTTGGGACGTTGATTCCAGTTGCCCAACAAGGGTTTGTGATGCTGGAAGCGACAGGCAAAGCACTGCACAGCGATGGTTTGCCCTGGTGGCTTTACGACATGCGCCCACAGGGCTATCTGGGCCGAGCCTACAACCAGCGCCACGGTGCTGCGCTGGGGCTGCCAGAGCGGCTCAATGACTGGAGCGACAGCGACGTACTGCGGGCACTGCTACTGGAGGGCGCCGACCTGCCAGGTAATTTGCTGATCGGAACAGCAGCCCGCGACCAGTTCATCAATTCACCACCTCCACAGCCCATTGCAGCCGCCCAAGTGCCACAGGCTTATGTGGACTACGCCGCAGCGGCCGCGCGTGGGGAATTACAGGGATCTTCAGCGGCAGGGGAACAACCCAAGTTCACAGCCTATGTGCAGCACCAGGGTGCAATGCCAGCGCATGTGATGGTGAAGTTTTCTTCTGCCACTGCGGGGCCAGTCAGTGCGCGTTGGCGGGATATTTTGCTGGCCGAACATTTGGCGCTGCAGGTACTCAACGCCGCCAATATCCCGGCTGCCCGCTCCAAAATCATCGACCACGGTGGTCAGCGGTTTTTGGAGGTGCAACGCTTTGACCGACTGGGCGCGTTAGGCCGCCGCGCATTGCACTCGCTGGCTGCATTGGACGCCGAGTTTGTGGGCCGGGGTGGGCGCTGGACCGACATCTGTCCCACCCTGCGGCGCGCGCAAGCGATCGAGCCCGAAGCAGAGCAAGGCGCGGCACTGCTGTGGGCGTTTGGCACCCTGATCGGCAACACCGATATGCACACGGGTAATCTCTCGTTCATTTCCGACCAAGGGCGGCCCTACCAATTGGCTCCAGCCTACGACATGACTCCAATGGCTTTTGCGCCCACGCCCAGCGGTGACTTGCCGACACGCACACTACCGCTGCACATTGGCGACCAGGTAGCGCCTCAGGTCTGGCGACGCGCCCAGCCCTTGGCGCAGGCATACATTCGTCAATTGCAACTGACGCGGGGGTGGAGCGAAAGCTTCGCAGGCTGTATTTCTCAACTGGAACAGCACGTCAACGAAGCGGCGCGAAGAATCGCGCGGCTTGGCGATTAGGGCCGTATCGGCCCACTTGCCGCACCAAGCGCTTCAAGGCAGCAAATCCAGCGCCTCGCGGTAAGCAGGTTGCAGCATCAACTCGTCCCAAGGCTGGGGTAGGGTTTGCGGCAACAAGGCCAGGCGGCGGGCTTCGCTATCTGCACTGGGCTCCCAGCGGCCAGTTTGTTGGGCTTTGGCCAGGCCTTCAATCAGTTCATCGACTGGCTCGCCGTTGCCTACGCTTTGGTTACACAGCAGCACCATGTCGCAACCAGCCTCCAGGGCCAGCACGGCAGCGTCGGTGTAACTGACCACTTTGCCGTCAATGCTGCGAGCACCTTCCATGCTGAGGTCGTCGCTGAAGATGGCGCCGTCAAAGCGCATTTGGCGGCGCAGAATGTCTTGCAACCAGCGTTTAGAAAAACCTGCGGGGCGGCTGTCCACCTTGGGGTAGATCACGTGGGCGGGCATGACGCTTGCCAGGGTGCTACTCAGCCAGGGGTATGGCGCGGCGTCGTCGGCCAAGATGGCTTTGAGGCTGCGCTTGTCTACCGGCACATCAATGTGGGAGTCCGCCTGCACATAGCCATGCCCCGGAAAGTGCTTGCCGCAGTGCGACATACCCGCTTGCAGCAGACCGTGCATGAGGCTTTTGGCCAGCAGGGTCACAACGCGCGGGTCGCGGTGAAAAGCGCGGTCGCCAATCACGCTGCTGCGCGATGCGGCAGGGTTGGACGTGGGCTGGGTTTCGTCAGGCCAGTCCAGATCGAGCACGGGGGTAAAAGAAAAGTCCACCCCACACGCGCGCAGTTCTGCGCCCAGCACATAACCTGTGGCGGTGGCGGCATTGGTGGCGCGCAGGGCGCCGCTGCCAGGCTGGGCTTTGGCGCCTTTGCCATCGTCCATCCACATCTGGCCCAAAGCACGCATGGGGGGCAAATGGGTAAAGCCGTCGGTGCGAAAACGCTGCACGCGCCCGCCTTCGTGGTCTACGCAAATCAGCAAATCAGGCCGTATGGCTTTGATGGCGCTGGTCAGCTCCAGCAGCTGGGCGCGGTTGCTCCAGTTGCGGGCAAACAAAATCATGCCGCCTACCAAGGGGTGGGCAAGGCGGCGGCGGTCGTCTGCATTGAGGGTGGTGCCTGCAATGTCGATGATGAGGGGGGCGTGTTCAGTCATGGTGATGGGGTGAAACAACAAACGGGGGGAGGCGTTATGACAGTGCTAAATCATTCATGATCAGCCGCCTTCGTGCAGCACGGGCGGACAATGCTCGGCCACGCAAAAACAGGCGGCGTAGGCGGCTTCGTCGCTGATGCTCAGGTGCAAGCGCAATTGGCGATCCGCGCACCATTGGGCCAAGCTGCCGTGCAGTTGCCAGCCCGGCTGGCCGCTAGGCAAAGTGACCACGGTGCATTGCTGCCAGCCCATGGGGTCTTGCATGCCCAAGCCCAAGGCTTTGGCCAGCGCCTCTTTGGCGGCGAAGCGGGTGGCCACAAAACGTACACCGCGCTCAGGGTTGCGGGCGCTGCGGTCTTGCCACTGGGCCAGCTCGGGCGGGGTGAGCACCTGAGCGGCAAAGCGCTCGCCACGCTCGGCCAGGCTGGCAGCGATGCGGCGGATGTCGCAAAGGTCGTTTCCGATGCCAAAAATCATCTTTTTACAGCCAAAACAGGCTTATGCCTTAGTAAAACAAGCACTTATAGCTATAAATAGTATAGCACTCAAGTATTGCCTGGCTGTGCTTGCGCAATGCAGTCCAGGTAGGCCTGCACAGCGGCGGTGTAACCCAGCTCAAGCGCATCTGCAATCAAGGCGTGGCCAATAGAGACCTCTTGCACACCGGGCACATCGCGCACAAAAGCCCCCAGGTTGTGCAGGTTGAGGTCGTGCCCCGCGTTCACGCCCAGGCCCACATCCAGCGCAGCCTGCGCGGTGGCGCGGTAGCGGGCCAGTTCGGTGGCTTGCTGGGGGGTGCCCCAGGCTGCGGCATAGGGTTCGGTGTACAGCTCTATACGGTCAGCACCCAGCGCTTTGGCGGCCGCCATTTGGGCAGGGTCAGCGTCCATAAACAGGCTGACGCGCACGCCCAGTTGGTGGCACTCGTCCACCACAGGGCGCAGGCGCTGGGCGTCTTGGGCCAGGTTCCAACCATGGTCGCTGGTGAACTGGCTTTCACCATCGGGCACAAAAGTGGCTTGGTGGGGGCGCACCTGGCGGATGAAGTCCATCAGGTTATGAAAAGGGTTGCCCTCGATATTGAACTCGCGGCCCGGCCATTGCTGCACAAGCGCGGCCAGTGTGGGTACATCGCTTGCGCGGATGTGGCGCTCGTCTGGCCGGGGGTGGATGGTGATGCCTTGTGCACCGGCCTGCAAACACAGCAGCGCAGCACGCTCCACGCTAGGAATGCCCAAATGGCGTGTGTTGCGCACCAAGGCCACTTTGTTGACGTTGACAGACAGTGCGGTGCGGGCGTGCGGGTGGGGGGTGTTCATAGGGTTTGAAGATCCATCATCAACTGGCGGGTGCGCAAGGGGGGCTGGCCGCAATGGTATTGCAGCAGCGCTCGCAGTTGGGGTTTGAGCTCTGCGGCCACAACCGCGCAGGCGCGCAGGGTGGCGGGGTAGCTGTGGGGTTGGTTCAGCGCAGCTTGCAGCGCTTGCCAATGGTGCCCGGCCAGGCTGGCGCGGTCTGTTGCCGTGGCAGCACGCAAGCCACCTTCGGGTACCAGGGTGTATAGGGCTTGGGGCTGCAAGGGGACCAGGGTGAGGGTTTGGGCATCCAGCGCAGGCAGCAGGCCAATGTCGCGCAGCAGCAAAAGCTCAAAGCTGCGCAGCACGGGCTCTAGTGCGTCGCCGTGTTCGCTGGCCAGCACCCGCACCACACCTGCATAGGCGTCAAACAGCGGCACATGCGCATCGGCTCGGGCCAGCAGGCGCATCAGCAGTTCATTGAGGTACAGGCCCGATAGCAAGGCATCGCCCGTGGGCATGACATGGCCACCGGCCCATTCAGCACCTTTGAGGGTGTGGATGTCTGCACCCTCGCCTGCTACGCCATAGCTCAGCCGCAAGGGTTGCAGCGGCAACAGCACGGGCCGAAAGCTCGAGCTGGGTTTTTTAGCCCCCTTGGCCACCAATGCCACCCGGCCCTGGTGGCGGCAAAACACTTCCAGGATCAGACTGGACTCGCTCCAGTCGTAGCTGTGCAAGACAAAAGCGGGCTCGTCGGCAATGCGCTTGGCAGGAGGCACGGCCTACTCATAACCAAAAGATTTGACGCGGGCTTCGTCGTCAGCCCAGCCAGAGCGCACTTTGACCCATAGCTCTAAAAAGACTTTGGCATCCATGAGTTTTTCTAGCTCTTGGCGGGCCTCGGTGCCGATGCGCTTGAGGCGCTCGCCCTTGTCGCCAATGACCATCATTTTGTGGTTGTCGCGCTCAACCACAATCGTGGCGGCAATTTTGACCAGTCGCTTGTGCTGCTTGCTTTTTTCTTCGTCAAACTTTTCAATGACAACCGTGGAGGTATAGGGCAGTTCATCGCCGGTAAAGCGAAAGAGCTTTTCGCGCACGGTTTCGCTGGCCAAAAACTTTTCGCTGCGGTCGGTCAACTCGTCTTCGCCATAAAACCAGCCTTGCTCGGGCAGGTATTTGGCACAAATACCGAACAGACGCTCGATATCGCCTTTGTTTTTGGCCGACATAGGAACAAACTCGGCAAACGGGTGGCGCTCTTGCATGCTTTTGAGCCAAGGGGCAATCTCAGCGCGGCGGTGCACCATGTCGAGCTTGTTGGCAATCAACAAGGTGGGAATGCCTGGCTTGAACAGCGACAGCACTTTGGCATCTGCCAGGGTGAAGTTACCGGCCTCCACCACAAACAAAATCAAATCCACATCGCCAATGGCACCCAGCACGGTCTTATTCAGCGACTTGTTCAGCGCAGTAGCGTGGCGGGTCTGAAAACCTGGGGTATCAACGAACACAAACTGCGTTTGCTCCAGCGTGCGAATACCCGTAATGCGATGGCGCGTAGTTTGCGCCTTGCGCGAGGTGATGCTGATTTTTTGCCCCACCAAGGCATTGAGCAAGGTGGACTTGCCCACATTGGGTTTGCCCACAATGGCAATCAGGCCGCAGCGCTTCCCTTCAACAGCCACAGGCGGCTGAATGGCCGCCTGGAGCATAGATTCAAGGTCATTTTGCGGCTGTGCCTTAGTATCAAAAGGCTCTCCAGCTACACTTTTAGTAGCATCATTCATGGTTTCTTGGCTTTCGCGGTCAATTGGGTCAGCATGGATGTGGCCGCCGCTTGCTCGGCCGCACGGCGTGAGCCCCCGCGACCCTGGGAGCTCAAACCCAGCTCAGCAATGGAGCATTCCACTTCAAAAATTTGTTGGTGCGCCACCCCTTCGGTAGCGGCTACGCGGTACAGAGGCAATTGCATCTTGCGCCCCTGCAACCACTCTTGCAAGGCTGTTTTGGCGTCTTTGGCAGCCGCCTGCATTTGGGGTTTGATCTCAATGCCTTCATACAAACGGTGTACAAGGGCCTGGGCTGCTTCGTAACCCGCGTCCAGGTACACCGCACCAATCAAGGCTTCCAGCGTATCGGCCAAGATGGAGGGACGCTGCAAACCACCGGATTTGGATTCGCCCTCGCCCAAACGCAATACGGCAGGTATTTGCAAGCGCAAGGCAATTTGGTGCAGGGTGTCTTGTTTGACCAGATTGGCCCGCACTCGAGACAAATCGCCTTCCGGCAACTGTGCCAGACGCTCAAAGAGCAAGCTGGATACAGCCAAGTTCAGTACTGAGTCGCCCAAAAACTCCAGACGCTCGTTATGGTCAGCAGAAAAGCTGCGGTGCGTCACCGCCCGCCGCAGCAATAACGGGTCTTTGAATACATGCTGCAGACGCTGCTGCAGCCCAGCCAAGCTGTCAATCACTTGCTAGGCTTGGTCTCAGCCCGGCCATCAAAGCGGTAAACCAAATATGCGGGGCCAGCCAAATGGATCTCACGTTCGTAGGCAAAAGTCACTACCGTTTTGTCAGCCGTGGCTGTGACCTGCAAGTCTTTACCACTGATGGTGGTGATGTCATCAATCGCAGCGGCACGGTCAAAAGCCGCACGAACACCCATAACGGTGGTTTCCACCTTGGCCTTTTCAATGGCTTTTGAAATAGCCGAGTACTCTAACCAAATGGGAAATGACTGCCCGCCAATCGCAAAAACCGCCACCAATACAAATCCAACAAAGACCAAGCCAAAAAATGACAAACCCCGTTGGCGTGATTTGAAAGCAATGCGATGCGAAGTCATAGTTTCTCCCTGTCAGTTGTTGAATAAAAAGCGAGCCCGGTCAATTGAAAGGGCCAATGCGCTGCGGTTTACCAAAATTCATCCACACAAAAAACGCTTTGCCGACGATATTGGCCTCAGGCACAAAACCCCAAAAACGCGAGTCCAATGAATTATCTCGGTTGTCACCCATTACAAAATAATGCCCCTCTGGCACGGTGCAAGTCACGCCTTCAACGCTGTAGCGGCAATTGCTGCGGTAACTAAAGCTGGTAGCGCCCTGGATAAAAGCAGGCACCCTGGGGTTGTTCAGCAAGGCGTGCTTTTTGTCACCTAATTGCTCTTTGAACTGCTGAAGGTACTGCATTTCAACATCATCCAAATAATCAGGTAGTCTTTCTACCGCGACCTCTTTCCCGTTGATGGTCAAACGCTTATTGATATAGGCGATTTCATCACCAGGCAAACCGACCACCCGCTTGATGTAGTCCAAGTTGGGTTGGGGTGGATAACGAAACACCATCACATCTCCGCGTGCGGGAGATGCCCCTTCCGTGATTTTGGTGTGCACTACTGGCAGGCGCAAACCGTAGGTAAATTTGTTCACCAAAATCAAGTCGCCTATCACCAAAGTAGGCATCATCGAACCAGAAGGTATCTTGAATGGCTCAAACAGAAACGAGCGCAACAAAAAAACCGCGATGATGACGGGAAACAAGCCCGCAGTCCAATCAAGCCACCAAGGCTGCATCAAGATACGACTTTGCGCCTGGGCCAGGTCGCTGTCTACCTGCTTGATGCCTTGGCTTTGCAACTGCGCCAAACGCTCTGCAGCCGCGGCTTGGAGTGCCTGGGCAGCGCGGCGGCGCTCTGGCGCAAAGTACAAGCGCTCAGCCACCCAAAACACACCAGTGATCACCGTGGCAATGAACAAAAGCAAGGCAAAGTTGCCCTCAACCCACCCCACATACCAACTGGCCAAATATCCAAAAAACGCGGCCAATATGGCGGCGGTCACAACGGGCATAAACTGCATCAATCTTCCACCTGCAAAATGGCAAGAAACGCTTCTTGCGGGACTTCAACCGAACCGATCTGTTTCATACGCTTTTTACCGGCTTTTTGCTTCTCTAAAAGCTTGCGCTTGCGGGTAATGTCGCCACCATAGCACTTGGCCAAAACGTTTTTGCGCAAAGCCTTGATGGTTTCACGCGCAATGATATTGGCTCCAATCGCTGCCTGAATCGCCACATCAAACATTTGGCGGCTGATGATCTCACGCATTTTTGCCGCCACTGCACGACCACGGTAAGCCGCTTGTGTGCGGTGCACGATGATGGACAAGGCATCGACCTTCTCACCATTGAGCAAAATATCTACCTTGACCACATCAGAGGCGCGGTACTCCTTGAACTCGTAGTCCATCGAGGCATAGCCGCGCGAGACCGATTTGAGCTTGTCAAAAAAGTCCAGAACGATCTCACCCAGCGGCATCTCGTAGGTCAGCATGACCTGGCGACCGTGGTAGGCCATATTGATTTGCACGCCGCGCTTTTGGTTGGCAAGCGTCATCACGGGGCCCACGTAGTCTTGGGGCATGTACAAGTGCACTGTGACAATAGGCTCGCGAATCTCCTCCATGCGCCCCTGGTCTGGCATCTTGGAGGGGTTCTCCACCATGATGACCTCACCATCGGCCTTGACCACCTCGTACACCACGCTGGGTGCGGTGGTGATCAAGTCTTGGTCGAACTCGCGCTCTAGGCGCTCTTGCACAATCTCCATGTGCAGCAAGCCCAAAAAGCCGCAGCGAAAACCAAAGCCCAAGGCCTGGCTGACTTCAGGCTCGTAGTGCAAAGACGCATCGTTGAGCTTGAGTTTTTCCAGTGCATCACGCAAAGAGTCGTATTCGCTGGCCTCTGTAGGGTACAGGCCCGCAAAAACCTGGGGTTGAATCTCTTTAAACCCAGGCAACGCCTGAGTGGCTGGGCCTGCGTTGTTGGGCAGCTTTTTCTCAAGCGTAATGGTGTCACCCACTTTGGCGGCTTGCAGCTCTTTGATGCCTGCAATGATGTAACCCACCTGCCCCGCCTCCAACAGATCGCGCTGAACGTTAGCCGGGGTAAAAACACCCAGCGTGTCAGCGTTGTAGACGGCACCAGTCGCCATCATTTTGAAGCGCTCTCCTTTGAGCAAGCGGCCATCGACCACCCGTACCAGCATCACAACGCCCACGTAAGGGTCAAACCAGCTGTCGATGATCATGGCGCGCAGCGGGCCCGTGGGGTCACCCTTGGGCGCTGGCACGCGGGCCACAATCAGCTCTAGGATCTCTTCGATGCCCATGCCTGTCTTTGCAGAGCATGGAATCGCATCGGTCGCATCAATGCCAATCACGTCTTCAATTTCAGCCTTGGCGTTATCTGGATCTGCATTCGGCAAATCCATTTTGTTGAGTACAGGCAGCACCTCTACGCCTAAATCAAGTGCTGTGTAGCAGTTGGCAACGGTCTGCGCTTCAACGCCTTGTGACGCATCGACCACCAGCAAAGCGCCTTCGCATGCAGACAGCGAACGGCTTACCTCGTAGGAAAAGTCCACATGGCCTGGGGTGTCGATCAAATTGAGGTTATAGATCTGCCCATCCTTGGCCTTGTATTGCAACGCGGCGGTTTGGGCCTTGATGGTGATGCCGCGCTCTTTCTCGATATCCATCGAGTCCAGCACCTGCGCCTCCATATCGCGCTCCGCAAGCCCACCGCAACGCTGTATCAGCCGGTCAGCCAAAGTGGATTTGCCGTGGTCAATATGGGCAATGATCGAGAAATTTCTGATGTGATTCATCAACGCAAAACGTCAAGTAAGAAGAAAACAATGCAGGCAAGAAAAAGGGGCGCGTCTTGTGGTGACGCGCCCCAAACCAACAATCATGGGCAACTGCGATAGTTGGGAGTCTATTGTAGGCAAAAAGCCCCGTCCGCCTACTCTATCCATCACAGTTGTGGGCACATTACAGCGTCCCTTACACATTCTTATCAACAATTTATCCACAGATTACACAGCAAAACCGAGCAGCCAATGTGAATGATCTGTGTATATCTTGGCTTGATAAAGGGTGTGATGGTAACAAATCAATGCACTACAACCGTAAGGCATAAAAAACCGCTTCTTTCTTCATAAAAGAAAGAAGCGGTTTCGGTCAGGGCGCAGTATTTGTTTCGCTTTGAAGCAGCAGTCTTAACGGTTTGGACGGATCAACACGTACTGCGTCCAGTCACCACGGCGGTACAACACCTGCACAGGCTTGCCCTTGTCGGCCTTTGCAAGGGCTGCTTCAAACTCTTTGGTATTACTGACCTCGGCATTGGCAATCGCAACAATCACATCGCCCTCTTTAAGGCCAGCACGCGCAGCAGGCTCCGTCACTGAAGTCACCACGACACCTGAGCGCACCTTCAGTTCTTTCTTTTGTGCATCTGTCAGATCGCTGACCGACAAGCCCCACTGCTGAGACGATGCAGAAGCCTTGGGTTTGGTATCGCGGTCTGCCGCTTTAACGGTGGGCTTATCGGGCTCGATTTCAGCAATCGTGATCGACAGGTCACGAGCAGCCCCTTTACGCCACACCGTGATGGTGCTTTTGTTACCTGGCTTGGTATTGCCCACCAAACGGGGGAGATCAGCCACTTTTTCCACGGGTTTGCCATCAAAGCGCAGAACCACGTCCCCGCCCTCGATACCCGCCTTGTCAGCGGGAGAGTCCCGCTCGACCCCTGTGACCAAAGCCCCTTCGGTTTTAGACAAACCAACCGAATCTGCGGTTTCGCGGGTCACAGGGCCAATTTGCACACCAATGCGACCGCGCGTCACACGACCGGATGACCGCAATTGCTCGCTCACACGCATGGCCTCATCCACAGGGATAGCGAAAGAAATACCCATGAAGCCACCCGAGCGGGAGTAAATCTGGCTGTTGATACCCACCACCTCGCCACGCATGTTGATCAAAGGCCCCCCTGAATTGCCAGGGTTGATGGCAACATCGGTTTGAATGAAAGGCAGGTACTCCCCTGTATCGCGCTGCTTAGCGCTCACAATACCAGCGGTCACAGTGTTTTCAAGGCCAAATGGTGAGCCAATCGCCATCACCCACTCGCCCACCTTAAGGCGGTTGACATCGCCTATGCGCACAGCAGGCAAACCTGTAGCCTCGATCTTGACGACAGCCACATCGGTGCGCTTGTCGGCACCAATGAGCTTGGCCTTGAACTCCCGTTTGTCAGTCAAGGTCACGATCATTTCATCAGCGCCCTCCACAACATGGGCATTGGTCATCACATACCCGTCTGACGTCAGGATAAAACCAGAACCCACTCCCCGGGGTTGGCTTTCTTCCGGCTGAGGACGCTGTGGCCTTTGCTGGCGTGGCATGTTTGGAATAGGCACACCAAAGCGACGGAAGAACTCCAGCATTTCTTCATCTTGACCGCTGTTACCCACGGTTGGACGGCTGGTGGACTTCTCAACCGTTCGGATATTGACCACTGAAGGCCCCACCTGGTCTACCAAAACCGTAAAGTCTGGCAATCCACGCACCAAATCTGCCTGAGCCCAGGTATTGCCATGGGGCACAAAAGCCGTTGCAACCGCCACAGCACCTGCTGTGGCCCAAGAACGCCAAAGTTTTTTGTCCCAAATAGGCATCGTCGACCTTTCTTCATGTGTAGTGCGCAGAGGCACCATTGCAACAGATAAATACAAGTGAGCGCGTTGGCCCACACAAAGCCCTGTGAAAGAGAAGACAGAAATTGGTTCCCTATCTAGTCTTTGTATCAGCCCCCAAACACAATAAACACCCTGCCAAAAACAAAGGCGCCCTGAGGCGCCTTGTGAACAAAACCGATAAGGCTTGCATCAGCGGGCTGCTGGGCCCGGTTGCACACGCTCAAAGGTGGCGTTACGCAAAAAGCCAGCTGGCAACTGCAAAGCATTGGTACCCACAAGTTGCTGACGGGCCGCCAAAAGCTCGTCTAGCCGTGGGTCACGGATCATGACTTGCCTGTCTGTATCACCCTGCACAGAAGGAGCGGCACGGCTGGTGTTTTGGGCCAGTTGCGCCACAGCAGCAGTCGATGCACTTTGCGATGCAAGAACCTGGGCACCGCTGGGGCCATCCACCCAGACGTTCCAGGCAATCGATGCTACTGCCGCAACCGATGCCACACCAGCCACAAGCTTCCATCGGAACACCGCGTCGTTGGCAGCAGCCGCTTGCGCGATGGGCGGCACCTTGTCTGCCGCTACAAACTGCGGGCGCAAGGCTTGTGCTTCCTGCGCAAGCTGCTGGCGCACGCGGGCGGCAAGACCGTGGTCGGTCACTTTTGCCGCATCCGGTGAACGCAGAACATCGCCCACCAAGTGGTACATACGCCAAGTTTCTTTACCTTCATCGCGGTCGGCAAACTGCAAAGCCTGTAGCCATTCAGGCCCAGAAAGCTCACCATCTGCCATGGCTGATAAATATTCACGCATCTGAGGGTCGTTGTTCATCACATCACCTGCCTTTTTGTTCCCTGTGATCACAGTGCAAGCATTTGGTTCACCAGCGCTTGCCAGACTGGTTTTCAAGCAAAGGCCGCACACGGGCAGAAATCGCCTCGCGTGCCCTGAAAATACGCGACCGTACCGTACCGATCGGGCAAGCCATCACGGTTGCAATCTCTTCGTAGCTCAAACCTTCAATTTCCCGCAGAGTCACCGCTTGTCGCAACTCCTCCGGCAAAGCCTCCATGGCCGCATTAACAGCAGCAGCAATTTCACGCGCTGCCAATACGGTTTCTGGGGTTTCGTCTGAGCTTAGTTCTTGGTCCAGCCGGGAAGTTTCATCGTCATCTTCGCCTGAACGCAGGGCGTTTTCAGAAATCACCGGATTGCGCTTCATGTCCAAGAGCGCTTTCTTGGCCGTGTTAACTGCAATGCGGTACAGCCAGGTGTAAAACTGCGCTTCTCCTCGAAACTGGTGCAGTGCCTTAAAGGCGCGGATAAAGGTTTCCTGGGCAATGTCCTGAACCGAGTCCGTATCGCGCACCATGCGGGAGATCAAGCGTTCTATGCGCCGCTGGTATTTGATGACCAACAACTCATACGCACGCAAATCCCCCGCGACGGTGCGTTCTACCAGTTGCAAATCACTGTCGGCGGATGCAGGCTGAGGGGGTTGGATCATGAAATATCAAGGTGAGGGCGCCGATGCACCCGAATGTTGCAACGCATCCATGGTTCCCGGGTTGGGCTTGGGGCGCGAATATAACGCACGGCGCAGAGCCATCCACTGCGCGGGGCTGGCTTTACGCTCTAACCACAGCCAGCGTGCTGGTAGCCCCAATGGCGTGACACGCAAAAGCAGCCAATGCTGACCATCTGCACAGACCTTCGGCACACCATTGAGAGGAACATTGGCACGCGATGTATTGGTGATGGACCACGCATGGGTGTCCCATGCAATATGACCAGCTAGCAAAAAATCACGCAGCATCCAATGCAATGCCCAGACACCGCTAGTCAAGCACAGCACTACGGCAACTGGCAAGCGCCAGGGGTGCTGGCTTTGGTCCGTGTGCATCCACCACACAAGCAACACACCCAAGACCAAAAGACCATACGAAGCCAGCCTCCAAAGCAACAACGCACCACCCCCAGAGGGGTATTGCACTGGGGGTGGTGCGTATCGTTGTTGAGAGTTTTTAGACACCACAAACCGCTCTTAGCGCGGGTGGGTTGGGCAAAATCAGATGCGCTTGAACACCAGGGAACCGTTGGTGCCACCAAAGCCAAAGTTGTTTTTGACCGCTACATCGACTTTCATGTCACGGGCCACATTGGCACAGTAGTCCAGATCGCACTCTGGATCTTGCTCAAAGATATTGATGGTGGGCGGTATTTTTTGCTCATGTAAGGCCAATACCGTAAACACGCTTTCAATACCACCCGCACCACCGAGCAAATGGCCCGTCATGGATTTGGTGGAGCTGATGACCACTTTGTGGGCGTGATCGCCCAAAGCCGCTTTGATGGCATTGCTTTCGTTCACATCACCCAATGGGGTGGATGTGCCGTGCGCATTCAGGTAGTCCACTTGATCCGCATTCAGACCAGCATTGCGCAAGGCATGCAGCATGGCGCGGCGCGGGCCGTCCATGCTGGGGGCCGTCATATGGCCTGCATCAGCACTCATGCCAAAGCCAGCAAGTTCTGCATAAATTTTCGCGCCGCGTGCTTTGGCGTGTTCGTACTCTTCGAGCACCATGACGCCCGCACCTTCGCCCAAAACAAAGCCATCTCGGTCTTTGTCCCATGGGCGGGAGGCTGTTTTGGGGTCATCATTGCGGGTAGACAGAGCCCGCATAGCCGCAAAGCCGCCAATGCCCAATGGCGATACGGTGGACTCTGTGCCGCCGGCAATCACCACGTCGGCGTCGCCGTACTCAATCATGCGCCCGGCTTCGCCGATGCAATGCAAACCCGTGGTGCACGCTGTGACCACTGCAAGGTTTGGGCCCTTAAAGCCAAAGCGCATGGAAACATGCCCTGCCACCATGTTGATGATGGAAGCAGGCACAAAAAATGGGGTGATACGACGAGGCCCACGGCTGGCTAATTCAGCGTGGGTCTCCTCGATCAGGGGCAAACCACCAATACCCGAGCCAATCACGCATGCAATGCGCGTGGCAAGGTCTTCACTTAGGGCATCGCCTGTAGGTAGCCCTGCATCTTGTATGGCTTGGGCCGAAGCGGCGATGCCATAGTGGATGAAGGTATCCATTGCACGCGCATCTTTGGCGCTAATGTAGGAATCGAGGTCGAGGTTCTTGACCTCTCCCGCAATTTTGCAAGAGAAGTTAGAGGCATCGAACTTGGTGATGAGATCAATGCCAGACTGACCGGCCAAGAGATTGGACCAGGACTGCTGAACCGTGTTGCCCACGGGACTGATACAGCCTAGGCCTGTCACGACAACGCGACGACGGCTCATGCGTAAACCTTTGGTGGATTGCCAGAATCAGGCGCTGAAAACTTTCTGCTCACCACACAAACCCATGCAATAGCAAAGGCCATGGTGAACCACAAAACGATTTTGCAGCCAATACGATGGCTGGTAAGTAAAAGCGCCTTGAAGTCCCTGCAGCTTTGTGGTCACAAACCGCAGGGGCAAAAAGCTTTTAGGCGCTTATTAGGCCTTCTGGTGGGTGTTGGCGTAGTCGATGGCGTTTTGCACCGTGGTGATTTTTTCAGCGTCTTCGTCAGGGATTTCGATGCCGAACTCATCTTCCAGGGCCATAACCAGTTCCACAGTGTCAAGGGAGTCTGCGCCCAGGTCTGCCACAAAGGCTTTTTCGTTGGTAACTTGAGACTCTTCAACGCCGAGTTGTTCGGCAATGATTTTTTTGACGCGTGCTTCGATATCGCTCATGGTTTCCCTCTGGGGGTTGTAAATGAATCCGCGATTTTAGCCGCATCGGGAAGCGTTCCCAAGCAGCCCGCCGTACGGAGCAACCGGCCTGAACCTTCAAACCTTACATGTACATGCCGCCATTGACGTGCAACTCTTGCCCCGTCACGTAGCCAGCGCCCTTAGAAGCCAGGTAAGACACCGCATGCGCAATGTCAGCGGGCTTGCCCAGGTGGCCCAAAGGTATTTGGCTGAGCAAAGCTTTTTGCTGCTCCGCAGGCAGTCCTGCTGTCATATCGGTGTCAATAAAGCCAGGAGCCACGCAATTGACGGTGATGTTGCGGCTGCCCAGTTCTCGGGCCAGTGCGCGAGTCATGCCTGCAACCCCCGCTTTGGCAGCCGCATAGTTGGCCTGGCCAGGGTTCCCGGAAGCACCCACTACGCTGGTGATGCTGATGATGCGCCCAAAGCGCTGTTTCATCATGGGCCGAATGGCGGCACGGCTGACGCGAAAAACGGCCTTGAGGTTGGTGTCAATCACGGCATCCCAGTCTTCGTCTTTCATGCGCATGGCCAAGGTGTCGCGGGTAATACCAGCGTTGTTGACCAAGACATGCAAGCCACCTTGGGCCTTGACGATGCTGTCAATCAGGGCATCTACAGCGGCGCCATCGTTCACATTCAGGTTGGCACCACGGCTGCCAGGGTAGGCAGCCAAGGCCTGGCTGATGCGGGCTGCACCCTCGTCCGACGTGGCCGTGCCCACCACTTGAAAGCCTTGCGCAGCCAGCTCAAGGGCAATGGCAGCGCCAATACCGCGCGATGCGCCTGTGACCAGCGCCACTTGCGCGGGGTTTGCAGATTCCGTCATGCCAACAACTCCAGGGTTTCGGCCAGTGTGGCCGGATCATAAAAAGCAGCCCCGATCAATTCCGGGTCGATGCGCTTGGTCAAGCCCAACAAAACTTTGCCCGGGCCGCATTCCACGACATGGCTCACGCCTCGCGCCTTCAGTGCTTGCACGCACTCCACCCACCGCACAGGGCCAAACGCTTGGCGGTACAGTGCATCGCGTATGGCTGCAGCATCGTTTTGTACTTGAACATCCACGTTGTTCAGCACCGGAATCTGCGGGGCTGACAGTACGGTGGATTCAAGGGCTGACCGCAACTTTTCGGCAGCTGGCTTCATCAGGCTGGAGTGAAAAGGCGCCGACACTGGCAACGGCAAAGCACGCTTGGCACCTTGGGCCTTGAGGGCCTCGCAGGCTTGGTCAACGGCTGTCTTGGTGCCGGCAATCACGGTTTGAACAGGGTCGTTGAAATTCACGGCCTCGACCACTTCGGTGCTGCCTGCGCCAAAACTAGCCCGCACTTGTGCGCACCCAGCAATCACTTTGTCGGCATCTAGGCCCAATATGGCGGCCATGGCACCGGTGCCCACGGGCACCGCCTCTTGCATGGCGGCGGCACGCAAACGCACCAAAGGCACCGCTTGTGCAAGGGTGAGCACACCCGCAGCCACCAAGGCCGAATACTCACCCAATGAATGCCCAGCCACTGCAGCAGGTGCCGCACCGCCCTGGGCACACCACATGCGCCATGCAGTCACACCAGCCACCAACATCACAGGCTGGGTATTGGTAGTCAGGGCCAAGGCCTCTTTGGGGCCGTCTTGTATCAGTTTGCCCAAATCTTCACCCAGGGCATCAGATGCTTCTTGGAGAGTTTGTTGCACCACAGGCGCATCGGCCCACGCATTGAGCATGCCCACAGACTGCGAGCCCTGCCCCGGAAACACAAAAGCAAAAGATTTCATAAAAATTAGGTCAAATATGCACTATGCCTTAGTAAATCAAGGCTTTATTGCTACAAAATTAATAGCACAGCACCCCATGTAAAACCACCACCTACGCCTTCTAAGAGCAAGGTCTGGCCTTTTTGGGCCATGCCTGTTCGCACAGCATGGTCGAGTGCCAGCGGAATGGAGGCCGCGGATGTATTGCCATGCTGGTCCACAGTGACCACTACCTTCTCAAGGGGCAAATGCAGTTTCTTGGCCGTGCCCTGCATGATGCGGATGTTGGCTTGGTGCGGTATGAGCCAGTCGATGTCGGCATCTACACGGCCCGCCTTCTCAAGCGCTGCACGTGCTGCTTTTTCAAGCACCCCAACGGCCAACTTAAAAACGGCTTGACCATCCATTTTGAGCAAGGGGTCGCCCAAGATACGCCCGCCCGATACATGGCCGGGCACACACAAAATATCTGAATACTTGCCGTCGGCATGCAGGTCACTCGACAAAATGCCTGGGGTCTCGCTGGCCTCCAAGACCACCGCCCCAGCACCATCGCCAAACAGCACGCAAGTAGTGCGGTCATTGAAGTCAAGAATGCGGCTGAAAACCTCGGCTCCCACCACCAAAGCACGGCGGGCAGCGCCCGTGCGCACCATGGCATCGGCCACCGAAAGGGCATACACAAAGCCGCTGCACACCGCCTGCACATCAAACGCTGGACAGCCGTGAGCGCCCAACTTGTTTTGCAAGATACAGGCCACCGAGGGAAACACCATGTCGGGGGTGGACGTAGCCACAATGATCAAGTCAATATCTTGTGGCTGCAAACCCGCTGCAGCAATGGCCTGCCGAGATGCCTCCAAGGCCAGATCGCTACTGTAGATGCCGTCGTCAACGAAATGGCGTGCACGGATACCAGTGCGCTCCACAATCCATTCGTCTGAGGTTTCAATGCCTTGCTGGGCCAACTGGGTTACCAGGTCGGCATTCGTTAAGCGGCGGGGTGGCAGGTAACTGCCAGTGCCAGTGATGCGGGAGTATGGTGTCATCAATGTGTCGCTGCCGCAGCATCGGTTGTAGATGGCGCGTCGGTTGGCGCCAGCAGGGGCGCTGCGTGCGCAATCCGAGTCCGGACACGGTCGAGCAGGTTGTTGCGGGCTGCATCATACGCTCGGATCAGGGCCTGCTCGAAAGCCAGCGTGTCGGCCGAGCCATGGCTTTTAAAGACCAATCCACGCAAACCCAGCAAGGCTGCACCGTTGTAGCGGCGGTAATCCATGCGACGCATGAGCGCCTTCAATACGGGGTAGGCCACCAAAGCCGCTGCCTTGGTAAAAATGTTGCGGGCAAATTCCTGCTTGAGCCCGCCCACAATCATGGACGCCACGCCTTCACTAGCCTTGAGGGCCACATTTCCCACGAAACCGTCGCACACCACAATGTCCACGGTGCCTTTGAAGATGTCATTGCCCTCGACGTTGCCGTAAAAGTTCAAGTCGCCCGCAGCGCCTGCGGCACGCAACAATTGCCCTGCGGCTTTGATGACTTCACTACCCTTGATGGCTTCTTCACCAATGTTGAGCAGGCCAACACTGGCTTGGCTGTTGGGCTGCAAAGCAGACACCAAGGCAGAGCCCATGACCGCAAACTGCAGCAAATGCTCGGCCGAGCAATCCACATTGGCACCAAGGTCTAGCACAGTGGTAGCACCGCCCTGTGCGTTGGGCATTTGGGTCGCGATGGCAGGTCTGTCGATTCCGTCGAGAGTTTTTAAGAGATACCGCGCAATGGCCATCAAAGCGCCAGTATTGCCAGCAGATACTGCAACATGCGCAGCCCCATCTTTGACCTGCTGTATTGCTACCCGCATGGACGAGTCTTTTTTCTTACGCAGTGCTACTTCCACAGCATCGTCCATGGCCACAACCTCCGTGGCGGGCACGATGGTGGCGCGCTCGTGCGATAAGCCCTTGAGGCTTTCAGGCAAGCCCACCAGTAGCAAACAGGCGTCTGGGTGCTGCTCTAAAAATTGGCGGCAAGCCACCAGCGTGACGCGGGGGCCGTGGTCACCCCCCATGCAATCGACAGCCAAAGTGATCATGGGTGACTTGCCCAACTTGCGAGCTGGGCCGGGTAAAAGCTGCAGTAAAACAAAAGCCCGTGCTACTTGGGGTAGCAACGGGCTTTAGGAAGTGTGAAGATCAGGCTTCTGACTTGTTTTTAAGCACTTGGCGGCCACGGTAAAAGCCGTTGGGGCTGATGTGGTGGCGCAGATGGGTTTCGCCTGTGGTGGGCTCAACGGCAATGCCGGGCACATTCAGGGCGTTGTGCGAACGGTGCATACCGCGCTTAGAAGGGGACTTTTTGTTTTGCTGAACAGCCATGTTGGCTCCTGGTCTTTAATAGGGTTGGTGGTAACGCGATCATCCCAATAAGACACAAGGGTTTCGCGCGAAGCCCTCGATTATAAACCAAAGTTTGATTATTGCTTCTTGTCACCGGGACGCAAACTGGCAAGAGCAGCAAACGGATTGGGTTTTTCTGCATTTGCAGCTTCAAAATCATCGTCGCTAGAGGCCAAAGGCACCTCCGTAGGGCATTCTTCATGTCGGGGCACTAATGGCAAGGCCATTAAAAGCTCGTCTTCTATCAATTCACGCAAATGAAACTCTCGGCTTATGGCCAAGAGATCTTCATCGCTTTCGTCGTCAAGCGCTTCGGCTGTGGCCTCGTCTGAAACGAAACGAAACGAACGCTCTACTTCCAAGGGCACATCAACCGGTGTAAGGCAGCGCTGGCATTGCATAGGAAACAAAGCCCGCACCTTCAAATGCAGCCATATTTGTGGGCTTTGGCCTGCCACTGTGCGCAGCTCACCCGTGGCCTGCCAATCGACCAGCAGGTCGGGGTGCAGACCTTGGGCCTCACGGGCCAAACGCTCATACTTGAGCAAAGAGTCATGGCCCGCGAGCTTGGCGCCCGCTTGGGCAAAAGCCTTGACGTCGAGCCGATCGGGTGAATGTTCTTTGGTCATGGAAACAGTGTAAGAGAATCACGCAACTATGGAATCCCCCCCCCTGCCCCGCCCTTTGATTTTGGGCTCCACCTCCCGCTACCGCCATGAACTGCTGTCACGCCTGGGCTTACCCTTCCAGGTGGCTGCTCCAGATGTGGACGAAACTCCACGCGCTGGGGAAACACCCCGCACTCTGGCGCTGCGTCTTGCTAGGGCCAAAGCCCATGCTGTAGCGCAAATGCACCCACAGGCCCTGGTTTTAGGGTCAGACCAGGTGGCCGATTTAAACGGTACCCCCCTTGGCAAACCCGGCAACCACGAAAAGGCCTTGGCACAACTGCGCCAAATGAGCGGCCATCAAGTGGTTTTTCACACAGCGATTGCATTGGTCTGCCATGCCACAGGGCTTGAAAAAACCGATGTGGTGCAAGTGAATGTGCAATTTCGTGTGCTCCAAGAAGCAGAAATAGAGCGTTATTTGAGGGCCGAGCAGCCCTACGACTGCGCAGGCAGCGCCAAAAGCGAAGGCATGGGTATTTCTTTACTCGAAGCCATTCAAAGCGACGACCCCACAGCACTGATTGGATTGCCCTTGATACGTACCTGCGCTTTATTGCGCAGTGCTGGGGTGGTGGTGCCATGAATACAACCAGCAAAGGCAAGCTTTACTTGGTACCCGCTCCACTGGATTTTGGCTGCGACACCACTAGCCCACTGGAGCACGTGCTGCCAGCCCATACGCTGCAAACTGCGGCTAGCCTGAGCCATTGGGTGTGCGAAAACGCCAAAAGCACCCGCGCCTACCTCAACCGAATACACCCCATTTACCCCCTGCAAACACCTTTGCAAGCACACCACATCACCGAACTACCACGGGCTGTGCATAAAAAAGGGGACCATGGCAACAGCACTAGCGCCCAATGGGATGCCAAACCATTACTGGCAGCCGCGCTGGAGGGCCACGACATTGGACTGGTCAGCGAAGCAGGCATGCCTGCAGTAGCAGACCCAGGATCATCGGTGGTGCGGGCCGCCCATGTGTTGGGCATTGAAGTGGTGCCTCTGGTCGGGCCGGTATCGCTGCTGTTGGCCTTGGCGGCCAGTGGCCTTAACGGCCAGAACTTTGCCTTTGTGGGCTACCTGCCTCAAGACCCCAGCGCCCGTGTAGCGCGTATTCGCGCCTTAGAAGCCCTGAGCTTCAAACAGCAGCAAACCCAAATGTTCATTGAAACACCCTACCGCAATAACCACCTGATGCAAGCGTTGGTAGAGACACTGCAGCCCAACAGCTTGTTGACCGTGGCGTGTGGGCTGACATTGGGCAATGCGAGCATCCGCACCCAAACCGCTGCGCAATGGCGTAGTGAGGGCTCCGCGCTGGACGGACGAGTCCCTACAGTATTTGCAATAGGGGCTTAAAGCCCCTCCAAACGTCAACGCAGCGTTGGCGCAGCGTTGCGTAGGGCCTTCACAGAGCCATCACCCACGGCAGCGCCGAACTGCTTGGCAAGACGCTCGGCCACATTTTCGCGGCGGGTGTAATCAATAATTTGTTCTGCCTTGACCACCTCACGCGCTACAAAGTCGACGTTACCTAGGCGGTCTGCCAAGCCCATCTCCACGGCTTGCTGGCCCGTCCAAAAAAGGCCGCTGAACATATCTGGCGTAGATTTGAGCCTGTCTCCACGGCCCGCTTTGACGACGGCAATAAACTGCTGGTGAATTTGGTCCAGCATGGCCTTGGCGTATTGACGATGCTCCTCGCTTTGGGGACTAAAAGGGTCTAAAAAGCCTTTGTTTTCACCCGCAGTCAGCAAACGCCTTTCAATACCCAGCTTTTCCATGGTGCCTGTAAAGCCAAAACCGTCCATCAAAACACCAATGCTGCCCACGATGCTGGCTTTGTCCACGTAAATTTCATCGGCAGCAGCAGCAATGTAGTAAGCCGCAGAGGCGCAGGTTTCTTCCACCACTGCGTAAATGGGCTTGTTGTGTTTGGCCTTAAGACGCGTGATTTCATCGTTGATGATGCCCGCCTGTACAGGACTGCCACCGGGGGAATCAATCAAGAGCACCAAGGCTTTGGAGCCCTCATCTTCTAGGGCGCTGCGCATGGCTGCCACTACGTATTCAGCGCTGGCATCGGCACCCGAAGCAATAGGGCCTTTGATCTCGACCACAGCAGTGTGGGGAGCCAATCTATCAGCCGCTGCTATGGACTGCAAAACACCTAGCCCCATCACGCCCAACACCAAAAACAACCATAGAAAGCGAAAGAAAATCTTCCAACGACGGGCACTGCGCTGTTCTGCCAAGGCAGCAAACGCCAACTTCTCCAGTACAGATCGCTCCCATTCTCCCGCGCCTGGTGCCGGTGCAGCACCTGCAGCGCCTTTGGCCCATAAATCGGGTGCCTGGCTAGTTGCAGAGGTGTTGCCAGAGTTGCCAGGAGATAGTGGTTCAGTCATATCAAAATTCGACAGGTTGCAAGTTGTAGGCAGTATGCCAGTGCACCACACCATCACGCTCGGACAGTGCTATTTTGACCAAGCCGGAGCGGCAAGGCCCACCAACGCAGCGGCCCGTATCAGGCGCATACGCTGCGCCATGGGTGGCGCACAGCAACCATTGGCCAGTGTCATCAAACAAGCGGTTGGGTTGGTAATCCATTTCCATGGCCACATGGGTGCAGCGGTTAAGGTAAGCGTGCACTTGGCCTTGGTAGCGCACCGCAAAAGCGCGACAGGTCTGGCCTGCGTAAATCACATCAAAAGGCACGGCCAAACCACCTTCAATCAAATCATTCGAGCCGCACAGGGTAATGGTGTCGGTCATGGGCGATCTCGCACTGCGCGGCATCAACCGTTGTCCACCAACCATTGGTGCAATTGCCGCACCGAATGCGCAATGGTCAAAGGCTGCAAAGCATGAAAGGTATCGGGCTCATGCGCCCCATAGCTCACTGCTACGCTGCTGCAATTTGCATTGCGGGCCATTTGTAAATCATGGGTGGTGTCGCCAATCATCAGCACTCTTTCGGCGGGTACATCCAATTCGGCCATGAGCTCTTTGAGCATCAAGGGGTGAGGCTTTCCTGCAGTCTCGTCTGCAGTACGTGAAGCATCGAACACGCCTCGCAAGTCGGCAGTGTGCAAGGCCTCGTCCAAGCCCCTGCGGCTTTTGCCTGTGGCTACTGCCAATAAATAGCCCTTCGCACGCAGGTCTACCAGCATGGGCAGCACCCCAGCAAACAAGCTCAGGTCGTCTTGGTGCTGTAAGTAGTGATAGCGGTAACGGTTACCCAGTTCGGTGTGTTTCTCTGGTGGGACATCAGGCGCAGCATGGGCCAAAGCCTGCATCAAGCCCATGCCAATCACATAAGCGGCCGCTTGGTCTGTGGGGGGTGTTCCACCCACATCGCGCACCGCCGCTTGAATAGAACGCACGATGATGGCTGTGGAGTCAAACAAGGTGCCGTCCCAATCAAAGGCCAGCAAATCAAACCGACGAGAAGAAGGCGCAGATGTCATGTGCTGTAGAAAAAGTCATTCGGCAGGGGCAAAACTGGCAAGCTCTGGAGGCCAGGGCGCAAGCAATTCAATGCGGTCTTGCGTGGCGGGATGGTGAAACTGTAAACGCCATGCATGCAAAAACATGCGTCGCACCCCTTGCTTTTGCAGACGTTTGTTCAGATCAAAGTCGCCATATTTGTCATCACCCACAATGGGGTGGCCCTGGCTGGCCAGGTGTACGCGGATTTGGTGGGTGCGCCCGGTTTTGATGGTCACCTCTAGCAAAGACATGGCTGGCAGGCCCAAATCTGAGCGAACGGCAATGGCCCTGCGCAAGCGGGCCAAAGTGATAGAGCGCATGCCATCGGGGTCGTCGGCTGTAGTGACACGTACACGGCGCTCACCGTCCGCCTGAAGGTATTTGTGCAAGGGGATGTCGATGACCTTTTGCCCGCCAGCCCAGGTACCACTGACCAGAGCCAAATAGGTTTTTCCGGTTTCACGCTCTCGAAACTGGTCTTGCAAATGGGTCAATGCAGAGCGCTTTTTGGCAATCAACAAAATGCCAGACGTATCGCGGTCAAGGCGGTGCACCAACTCCAAAAACCGAGCAGTTGGCCTGGCCTGGCGCAGTTGTTCGATCACGCCCGAACTCACCCCGCTACCGCCATGCACCGCTACACCCGCAGGTTTGTCAATGGCAATCAGGTGTTCGTCTTCTAGCAATACAGGGAACTCGCGGGCTGGTGCCGCGGCCGCTTTTTGGGCAGAGGTGTCAGACACGCGCACTGGGGGCAAGCGCACCAAATCTCCAGCGCACACTCGGGTATCGGCGCTGGCACGGCCTTTGTTGATACGCACCTCGCCACTGCGAATGATCCGATAGACATGGGTTTTGGGCACCCCTTTGAGATGGCGCATTAAAAAGTTATCCAAGCGCTGGCCGTCGGAGTCAGTGTCCACTTCAATCATGCGCACAGCAGGAGCCGCCTGCAAGGCAGGGGGCATTGGGGCTATTGACCCCTGTGGAGACTTTTTGCCCCCTATAATGTGTTTCACCTGTGCAACCATGTGTAAGTAGTTGATTTTTCTGGAGTTTAGTCCACACAACTACCGCGCATGCACAGGCAGGTCGATGTCAACGGGTGTCGTATGTGCAGATTGCAGGCCAGATGCCTGTGATGGCCCCTACGCCAACCGCAGGGCTGACAATTTGAAACACTGATACGGAATCCCCCAAGCAGATAGATGCACCCTCTAAGGGCTGGTCTGTCTGCGGATCGAAGCGAGTATGTGGTTTTTGATGGCACTGATTTGGACCCCAATGCCAAGGCGTTTGCCGACGCATTGGACGGTGCACCAGCCATCAACCCACGTCTGGCCTGCTCCCGCTGCCTCTTTTCTGGCACCGCAGCAGACATCATCTCTCGCCCCCATCCACGCGCCCTTGCCGCCCTGGCTGAGCTTTTGCTCGGCTTGATTGCGGCTGTCCAGGCAATTCCCTTCGTTTCAACGCGTCAGTCCAGGCATATACGGCTCTCTGAGAGCCTGTTGATTGTTTGGAAATGCAGGTGAAAGCCATGCGCAATATGTATTTGCGCCGCTGTACACCGCCTACACGTGAAGGAATCGCATCATGAAGCGGATGCTTATCAATGCCACGCAGCCAGAAGAGCGGCGCTTGGCCATCGTCGACGGACAAAAACTCCTCGACTACGAAATCGAAATCGAAGGGCGCGAGCAGCGTAAGGGCAATATTTACAAGGCCGTCGTTACGCGCGTAGAGCCATCGCTAGAAGCCTGCTTTGTGGACTACGGCGAAGACCGCCACGGTTTTCTGCCTTTTAAAGAAATCTCACGCCAGTACTTTGCCCCAGGCGTATCACCCAGCCAAGCCCGCATCAATGATGTGATCCGTGAAGGACAAGAGCTGCTGGTACAGGTTGAGAAAGAAGAGCGCGGCAACAAAGGGGCGGCACTCACCACCTTCATCAGCCTGGCTGGCCGTTATGTGGTGCTCATGCCCAACAACCCCCGTGGTGGTGGCGTAAGCCGTCGCATTGAGGGCGAAGACCGCGCCGAGCTCAAAGAAGCCATGGACCAGCTCGAATACCCCGCTGGCATGAGCATCATTGCCCGTACCGCCGGTATTGGCCGTAGCGCGGCCGAACTTCAGTGGGACTTGAACTACCTGCTCAAGCTGTGGACCGCTATCTTCAACGCCGCAGAACCACAATACGAACTGGAAGAAGACGATCCCAATAATCCGGGCAAAAAGTGCGTGACGATCGTCTCAACGCCCAATGGACCAGACGGACGCAAACTCAAACGACTGAACGCCGGCGCTTTCTTGATTTACCAAGAGTCGAGCCTTGTCATTCGCGCCATTCGCGACTACTTCAACAGCGACATTGGCGACATCCTGATCGACACCGACGCGATTTACGAGCAGGCCCAGCAGTTCATGGCGCACGTCATGCCTGAACATGCCGCCCGCGTCAAACGCTACCGCGACGATGCGGCTTTGTTCAGCCGCTTCCAGATTGAGCACCAAATCGAGTCGGCTTACGCCCGCACCGTGCAACTGCCAAGTGGCGGCGCGATTGTGATCGACCACACCGAAGCACTGGTCAGCGTGGACGTGAACTCGGCCCGCGCCATCAAAGGTGGCGACATTGAAGAAACCGCTACCCGCACCAACCTGGAAGCCGCAGACGAGGTGGCCCGCCAGATGCGCCTGCGCGACCTGGGCGGCTTGATCGTGATCGACTTCATTGACATGGAGGAAAGCAAGAACCGCCGCGAAGTCGAAAACCGCCTGCGCGATGCGCTGCGCCAAGACCGTGCCCGTGTGCAATTTGGCACTATCAGCAAGTTTGGCTTGATGGAAATGAGCCGCCAGCGCCTAAAGCCCGCTTTGAGCGAAGGCTCGTCCATCCCCTGCCCTCGCTGCGGTGGCGCAGGCCACATCCGCGATACCGAATCGTCGGCCTTGCAAATTTTGCGCATCATCCAAGAAGAGTCCATGAAGGACAACACCGCTGCGGTGCACTGCCAAGTGCCAGTAGAAGTGGCTTCTTTCTTGTTGAACGAAAAGCGCACAGAAATCGCCAAGATTGAGCTTAAACAGCGTGTAAGCGTCCTGATGGTGCCCAACAAGGCTCTTGAGACGCCCAACTACAAGCTCGAACGCCTCAAGCACGACGACCCGCGCCTGGACCACATCGAAGCCAGCTACAAACTTGCCGAAGAGGTGGAAGACCCCACGGCTGTTACACGCCGCTCGCAAGAACCCACCAACAAGCAAACCCCTGTTATCAAAGGTGTGTTGCCAGACGCTCCCGCTCCCGTAGCGACCCCTAAGCCAGAAGCCCCAGCCCGTTCACCGCGTGCAGGCCAGCGCAGTCCACAAGGTGCCCCTGCAAACGCACCCGCAGCGTCACAAGAGCAAGGCTTTTTTGCTTGGATCAAGAGCCTGTTTGGTCTGGGCGACGCCCCCAAAACAAGCGCTACACCGACTGCTGCAACCCCTGCAGAAACAAACAGCCGCGAACCCCGTCGCGACGGTGGCCGTGGCAGGCGTGACGGGCACCGCAGCCCCAAAGACGGCCCACGCGACACCCCCCGCGAAGCCGGGCGCGATGGCAACCGTGACACCGCCGCGCGTGAAAACGCCCCCGATGGCCGTGGCCGCAGGGGTGAGCGTACCGCAGCGGATGCCAGCGCTCCCCGCGAAGGCCGTGAAAACGGCCGCAACGGTGGCCGCGAAAATGGCCGCAATGGCGGCAGAAACCGCCGCGATGCCGAAGCCCGCCCAGAAAACGCCACTGCCGATGCCGAAGTTCTGAACAGCGCCCCTGGCGCTGCCACTGAACCCACTGCGACAACACGCAACGAGCGTGGCCCACGCCGTGACCGCAACGATGGTCGCCGTGAACGGGGTGAGCGTCCACCACGCAACGCAGAGCCTGTGGCAGCGCAAAGCGAAACCGCACAACCAGACTTTGTGGACACAGCGCCTATGGCCAACGTGCCGGATCTGGACTTGAGCGGTAATGACACGGCCCCCACAACCCCTGAGACACGTAACGGTGACGAGCAACGCCCCCGCCGCTCGCGTGACCGCTATGGCCGTGACCGCCGTGAACGCGGTGACCGCAACCGTGCTAATACTGAAGAAACAGCAACTGATCTGGTACTGCATGATGCAACTGCAATCGCTGAAGCCACGCCAGAAGCCGCAAGCACCGCAGAACCAGCACGCCGCAGTTACTTCAGTACGCCAACGTCCACCGAAGGTGTGGCTGAACAAGCGCCAGCCCCTGTGGCAGTAGTGCCCGCAGCAGAGGCAGCACCTGTTGCCGTGCAAGCGCCGGTAGTAGCCATGGCGCCTGCCATATCTGTTGCACCCACACCAACCCCAATGGCAAGCCCTGCGCCTAAAGGCATGCCAAAGGTAGAGGCGTTTGAACTGCCCGTACAACCCCTGCAAGCCATGGCAGCCGCTTGTGGTTTGGAATGGGTGAACTCTGACGCTGCCAAAATCGCTGCAGTGCAAGCAGCGATTGCAGCAGAACCCCAACCCGTGCATGTACCCCGCGAACGCCCAGCCCCTGTGGTCATCGACGAAGGCCCGCTGGTGTTGGTTGAAACCCGCAAAGACTTGTCCACATGGTCTTTAGGGGTGGATGCCGAAACCCCGGAAACTGCCACGGTATAAACACGCTGGCACCATTGCCATGCGCCCTTGGTTTTGTGAAAAGAACCAAGGCGCATGGCCTACACCACAGGGGGCCATGGCCCCCTGTTTTGTTGTTGAAAGAGTACTTTGATGCTGATCTTGCTCTCGCCAGCCAAATCGCTGGACTACGAAACACCGCTGGCACCCGACCTGCCCTATAGCGAACCGCAGTTTGTGGCGCAGTCCACCCAGTTGATCAAGGTGCTGCGCAAGCAGTCACCACAGGAGTTGGCCGGCCTGATGAGCTTGAGCGACAAATTAGCAGCGCTGAATGTGGCCCGCTATGCCACTTGGGAGCCCCGCTTTGGGCCAGACAACTCCCGCCAAGCCGTAATGGCATTTAACGGTGATGTGTACGAAGGGCTTCAGGCGCATAGCCTCAGCATGGCAGACCTGGAATGGGCTCAGCAGCATGTGGCGATTTTGAGCGGGCTGTATGGCGTACTGCGCCCGCTGGACTGGATGCAGCCTTACCGCCTAGAGATGGGCACAGCACTTGCCACGGCCAAAGCTGGCAACCTTTACCAGTTTTGGGGTAGCCAAATTGCGCGGTACATCAACGCACAGTTGCAAGCAGATGCCACCCCTACAGTGCTCAACCTTGCATCGCAAGAGTATTTCAAGGCAGTTGACCGCAAAACCTTGCAAGCCCGCGTGGTCGAATGCGTTTTTGAAGACTACAAAAATGGCGTGTACAAAGTCATCAGCTTTCATGCCAAACGCGCCCGGGGCCTAATGGCACGCTATGCCATTACCCACCGCGCCAAAACACCCCAAGCGCTGCACAAGTTTGACAGCGAAGGCTATGCCTGGGACGCCGCAGCGTCAGAACCCGACCGACTGGTGTTCAGGCGCAAAACCAGCTAATTCAAAGGGCGAAGCATGGCAAACACCAGCCCCTCACAAGTCGTCACTCCAGAGCTTCGGCAATGGATCATTTCGCAGGCTCAAGCTGGCCATCCTGCGCCATCGGTGCTGCAGTCGATGCGCGATGCAGGTTGGGATGAAGATGTGGCGATAAAAGCACTTGAAAACACCCTGCGCGACCACCTCAATGAAGTGGCTGTGCAGCAAGGGCTGCCAACCGCAGTGCCAGTGCCTGACTTGCGCATGCAAGAATCACCGGCACTGCTGGATGCAGGTGACAGGCAAGTGAGCGTACTGCTGTCCGTAGCGCACCCACGCATCGTGGTGCTGGGTAATTTGCTGTCACCCGAAGAATGCGACGCCCTCATTGAAGCGGCCACACCACGCATGGTCAGGTCATTGACAGTAGCCACTAGCACTGGTGGCGAGGAGGTCAACGACGACCGCACCAGCGACGGCATGTTTTTTGAGCGCGGCGAAAACGAAGTCGCCCGCACCATAGAAGCGCGCATTGCCCGCCTGCTGAACTGGCCCCTTGAAAACGGCGAAGGCCTGCAGGTGCTGCACTACCGCCCAGGTGCAGAGTACAAACCCCACTACGACTACTTTGACCCCAACGAACCAGGCACCCCCACCATCTTGCGCCGGGGCGGCCAGCGCGTAGCCACCTTGGTCATGTACCTCAACACGCCCGAAAAAGGCGGTGGCACCACGTTTCCAGACATCCACATGGAAGTCGCGGCGCAACGCGGTAACGCCGTTTTCTTCAGCTACGAGCGCCCCCACCCCAGCACCCGCACGCTGCACGGCGGTGCGCCCGTGCTGGCTGGACACAAATGGATCGCCACTAAATGGCTCCGCGAAGGCGAATTTAAGTAAAAATACGCCTCTGCCTTAGTAATATAAGCACTTATAGCTATATTTTTTATAGCAAATACCCAAAAACCAGTACAGCATGAGCACGCCAGAACAATCCCCCCTGGGCAAGGCGTCTGCCTACGCCGACCAATACGACCCCAGCCTCCTGTACGCACTGCCGCGTGCCCCCAAACGGGCCGACATCGGCATCAGTGGCAACCCACCATTTTTAGGCGCAGATTTGTGGACAGCGTTTGAAGTCTCCTGGCTCAACGCACGGGGCAAGCCCCAACTGGCGCTGGCGCACATCACCGTTCCGTGTGAAACCCCACACATGGTCGAGAGCAAATCGCTCAAGCTCTACCTCAACAGCCTGAACAACACCCGCTTTGAAGACGCTGCGCAAGTGCAAGCGCGCATCCGCGCCGACCTGAGCGCCACCGCTGGCATGGGCGCTGCTGCCCCCGCCAGTGTGGGCGTCAAACTGCTGGCCCCAGAGCTGTTTGACCAACAAGCCGTGCAAGAGTTGGACGGCCTGAACCTTGACCGACTGGATGTGGAATGCACCCACTACCAACCCGCCCCCGAACTATTGCGCATCGAGCCCGATGAGGCACCCGTCAGCGAGGTGCTGACCAGCCGCCTGCTTAAAAGCAATTGCTTGGTAACAGGCCAGCCCGACTGGGCCAGCGTACAAATCAGCTATAGCGGCGCCCCCATCAACCAAGAGGGCCTGCTGCAATACCTGGTGAGCTTTCGCAACCACAATGAATTCCATGAGCAGTGCGTAGAGCGCATCTTTATGGACATATGGACACGCTGCCAGCCTGTCAAGCTAACGGTGTACGCCCGCTACACCCGCCGGGGCGGCCTGGACATCAACCCGTTTCGCACCAGCCATCCGCAGGCTTTGCCGGCGAATGTGCGGACGGCCAGGCAGTGATAGGTCAGCTGACATTGGCTCGACCTCAAAACAAAAACCCCGTCTGCCCGTCCTGCTCTTCTGCCACAGCGCCCGTTTGCACAAAGGGCTCTCCATCGCGCTTTTGTAACCCTCCTACTCGCACACCCAAAAGGCGCAGGCGTTGCTCCAATGGGGCACGTTTAAGACACTGGCCTGCGGCATGGCGGATGGTGGTGGGGTCGTCTGTGGGGGTTGTCAGGGTGTGGTCGCGGGTGAGGCTTTTGAAGTTGTCGTATCGCAGCTTGATGCCTATGGTTTTGCCCACATAGCCTTTGCGCTGCAAGTCTTGCGCGACGCGTTGGCACAGTTTGGTGAAGATTTGGCCCAACTCGGCGCGATCATGCACGGCGTGCAGGTCGCGCTCAAAGGTGGTTTCTCGGCTCATGCTGACGGGTTCGCTCTCGGTAACTACTGGGCGGTCGTCACGCCCCCAGGCTGCATCGTGCAGCCATGCACCATAGGCTTTGCCAAAGTGTTGTAGCAACCATGCAGGCGGACGCTGGGCCAGGTCGGCAATAGTGTGGATGCCGTGGGCCTGCAATTTGGCATCGGCCTTGGGGCCTATGCCGTTGATTTTGCGGCACGGCAGGGGCCAGATGCGCTCGGCAAGGTCAGCCTCTTGCAAGATAGTGATGCCCTGGGGTTTGTCCATTTCGCTGGCCATTTTGGCCAGTAGTTTGTTGGGGGCTACGCCTATCGAGCAGGTCAGGCCTGTGGCCTCGAAAATGCTTTTTTGCAGCAGGCGCGCCAAACTGCGCCCCCCTTGTCGCTGGCCACCAGGAACATGGGTGAAGTCAATATAAACCTCGTCCACGCCACGGTCTTCCATGACGGGGGCAATCGATGTGATGACGCTTTTGAACTGCCGCGAATAGTAGCGGTAGCTTTCAAAGTCCACTGGCAGCAAGATGGCCTCGGGGCACAGGCGGGCAGCTTTCATCAGGCCCATGGCAGAGCCCACTCCATGCGCCCGGGCTGCATAAGTGGCGGTGGTGATCACGCCGCGCCCGGTGTAGCTGCGCAGGCGGGCAAAGGCATGCATGGGGATGTCTGCAGGTGGTGTGTCCAGCCAAGCGGCTTGCAGATGGGCGTTGTGCTCTTTACGGCCCCCGCCAATCACTACGGGCATGCCGCGCAGCTGTGGGTAGCGCAGCAGCTCCACGCTGGCATAAAAGGCATCCATGTCCAGGTGGGCGATACGGCGGAGCAAGGGGGCTTGTGACACGCCCGCTAGCCTACAACATGGGGGCGTGCAGGAGATGCTTCAGGGGCATTCAGATGGGGCTGTTCTGAATACCGCCTGTTTGATGATTTGCCTACAGCATGCGCTCAATCAAAGCGCCCGTAAACAACACAGGGCCAGTGGGCCCACCTTCGCTGGGTACGCCGCCTTTGGGCTCTAAGCTGATCGCCAAAGTGGGTACGGCTTTGACTTCTCCCTCAGGCACTGGCAGCTTGAGCAAAGGGTCGCCACCCAACACACCCAAAGAACGGGGCGCACCAGCTGGCGGCAGGGCCCACAGCTGCAAGGACTTGTCGGCCCCCTCTTGGAAGCCGCTGACACGCTGCAGTGTCAGTTGCTGGCGTGTGGCGTCAAACGTGACCAACATGGTGGCGGCGGCCTTGGCGTCTGCCAGTACCGACACATAGCGCACTTGGGGCGTGGCCAGCAGTTGGGCCTCTAGCTGGGCTATGCGCTGCTGCGATTCACCTTGGGCCAATTGCAGGGTTTGCTGACTTTGCAAACTGATGCCCACCGCAGCCAGCGTAGCCAGCAAGGCGCTGGCGGCAATGCCACGCCACAGCAGCAAACTGCCCCACCAGCTGGTGGTGTTGGCGGCAGCAGGCGCTGCCTGCGCCTTGGCGCGTTGCTGGGCACGCAAGGCCGCTTCTTTTTGGGCTTGTACCAAGTTGTTGATACGTATCCAAACAGCAGGGTCAGGACGCACAGTGGTTTGCAGCTCGGCAATACCAGCCCAGTGGCCTTGCCACACCAATGCGGCAGCGCGTACAGGGGGGAATTCGCGGGCCAAGGTTTCAAAGCGCTTGCGGGCGCCGCCACGCAAAGTACCTAGGGCGTAAGCGGCAGCCAAATGCTCCAGCAGGGGGGATTGGTGATAACAATTCATAAAAATCAGGCGTATCGGGCCAAGCAGCTTCGCAATTGCTCAAGGCCCCGGCGTATCCAGGTTTTAACGGTGCCCAAAGGCAACTGCAATTGGCTAGACAGGTCTGAATGGCTCAGGTCACGCAAATAGGCCAAGCTGATGACCTCACGCTGCTTGCCCTCTAGGCGCTGCAAGCACTGCTGCAAGGCAAAGGCTTGTTCGCTGGCCAAAGTCAAATCCATGGGGTTGGCGGCATCGCCTTCAATCGACTCCATGGCGTCGTCGTCCCATTCATCTGTCAGGTCAGCGCGCTCGGTGGTGCGGCGACGCAAGGCGTCTAGTGCGCGGCTGCGCACAATCAGGCACATCCAAGCCATTGGGGGGCTTAGCGATGCGCGGTAATCGCCCGCTACGCGCCATATGGTCAAAAATGCCTCTTGCAAAACGTCCTCAGCCATGTCGCGGCGGCGAACCACACGCAGGGCCAGGCCAAAAAGCCGCGACGAGGTTTGCTCGTACAGGGCTTTTAGCGCGGAGTCATCCCGCGCAGCGACGCGGTCAAGGAGGGCCATCAGTTCAGTGTCAGGGTTGCGGGTGCTCATGCGCCCATTGTGTGGTAAGAATGACCAGCAAGAGCAATTAAGCTTTCGCTGTGTGTCGTAGGAGATACGACCAAGGCGTGCGTATGGATTCAGTTTGTTACGCAGGTGTGAAATATGTCTTTAAGCCACCGGATAAGTCCCCGGCAACAAAATTGAAGCATCCACCGTGTTGATATTGGTATGACCACAAAACGCCATGGTGATGTCCAGCTCTTTTTGGATGATTTGCAGGGCACGGGTAACGCCCGCCTCGCCATAAGCCCCCAGGCCGTATAAAAAGCTGCGGCCAATGAGGGTGCCTTGGGCGCCCAGAGCGCGGGCCTTGAGCACATCTTGACCACTGCGGATACCGCCGTCCATCCACACCTCTATGTTTTTGCCTACCGCCTGAGCAATGGCAGGCAAGGCGGCGATGGATGAGGGGGCACCATCGAGCTGGCGGCCACCGTGGTTGCTGACGATGAGGGCATCAGCCCCGCTGTTGGCAGCCAAGCGGGCATCTTCGGCGTCCATGATGCCCTTCAAGATGAGTTTGCCGCCCCAGCGCTTCTTGATCCATTCGACATCGCCCCAATTGAGCTGGGGGTCAAACTGCTCTGCCGTCCATGATGACAGCGAGGACAAATCGCCCACACCTTTGGCATGGCCCACGATGTTGCCAAAGGTGCGGCGCGGTGTGCCCAGCATGCCTAAGCACCAACGGGGCTTGGTCATCAGGTTGATGAGATTGGCAATGGTGGGCTTGGGCGGGGCAGAGAGGCCATTTTTGATGTCTTTGTGGCGCTGCCCCAAAATTTGCAGATCAAGCGTAAGCTGCAAGGCAGAGCAATTGGCCGCCTTGGCGCGATCGATCAGGCGCTCAATAAAGTCGCGGTCGCGCATCACGTACACCTGAAACCAAAACGGGTGGCGACCCGTGTGTTCTGCCACGTCCTCTATCGAGCAGATGCTCATGGTCGATAAGGTAAACGGGATGCCAAACGCCTTGGCTGCTTTAGCGCCCAGTATTTCGCCATCGGCATGCTGCATGCCCGTCAAGCCTGTGGGCGCAATGGCCACTGGCATGGCCACGTCTTGCCCCACCATGGTGGTGCGGGTGCTGCGCCCTTCCATGTTCACAGCTACGCGCTGGCGCAGTTTGATGCGATCAAAGTCACTGCTGTTGGCGCGGTACGTGCTCTCGGTGTACGAGCCAGAATCTGCATAGTCATAAAACATGCGCGGTACGCGGCGTTGGGCAACTTGGCGCAGGTCTTCAATGCAAGTAATTTTGGACAGATCGGTCATGGGGCACTCCAACGGTTTATTCCATTTATCAACCGTTCATGTAGAGGCGCAAAGCCTCAGACAGTGCCAACGCATGACGGGGCGAAGCAACAAGGACGGGATGACTGAGCAATGGAGTCAGCAAAACATACGGGTGTATGTCTGTGCCTGATCGTAGAGTTTTGCTGCTTGGCACACCATCAAAAAAAATTTGCGGGGCATGCAAAAATTTCTAAGCGTTGTCAGACAGATTCGAGCTGGGCAGTTGTTGCTATGAATGGGGCTGGCTCTGCACCTGGCCCCATGTAGAGCTTAAAGCGCATTCGCCCTGCACGTTTAGATGCATACATGGCGTTGTCCGCGCATACCGATAACTCGTCAAACGTCACCCCATGCTGAGGAAACATGGCAATACCGCCACTGATACCTACTTTGACGGTGTGTTGATCAATATCAAAAGGCTGCAAGCACACAGCCAGCACTTTGTCTGCCACGCGCCGCACAGCATCTAGGCCATCAATGCCGGGCAACAAAATCACGAACTCATCACCACCTTGACGGCATACGGTGTCGGCCTCGCGCACGGCGCTGCGCAGTCGCGTGGCTACTTCTACCAACAAAGCGTCGCCAACAGCATGGCCCAGGGTGTCATTAACAGCCTTGAAACCATCCAAGTCCATGTAAAGCAAGGCGACAGATTTCTTCTCACGCCGAGCCTGCGCCATGGCTTGCTCGGCACGGTCATGCAGAAGCGCACGGTTGGGCAGGTCGGTAAGAGCATCGTATTGCGCCAGATGTGCCATACGGGCTACCAGGGCCACGTTTTCTGTCACATCGCGCAGCACAGCTACGGCGCCTGTAACGCTACCAGAGGCATCGGTAATTGGCCCAGCAGATTCCTCTACGTCAAAGCACATGCCAGAGGTACGGTGCGTAAGCACTCCCCGTGTGGGCAAGACCATGCGGTTTTGGTGGATAGCCGTCGCCAGTGGGCTCAATGGCAGTTGAGGGTCGCTACTGGCCTGAACTTTAAGTACATCGTCGGTATGCTCCCCTTGTGCTTCATGGTTAGACCACCCCGTCAATCTTTCTGCTACCGGGTTCAGATAGGTGACCCGGCAATGCGCATCGGTGCAGACCACTGCATCACCAATTGACTGCAAAGTCAGGCGCATGCGCTCTTTTTCTGCAAAGAGTTCGCCTTCCATGCGTTTGCGGTCAGAGATGTCCGTTACCTGTGAAAAAATTCCCTGAACACGCTCTTCATACCAGTCCGGCAGCAAAGAAATCATGACGTGGCGTACAGTGCCATGCGCGTCAGTCATGGTGCGCTCAAACAACTGAGGATCACCTTTGAGAGCGTTCTGCAAATGAATGCGGTCTTGCTCAAAACGCACGTCTCCCACCAATTGCCGAATGTGCAAGCCATGGAGCTTTTTAGGGTCAATACCAAACCAATCGGCATGCATTTGATTGGCGAATCGGTTGTGCAAATGCTGGTCCCAGTAAGCAATCATGGACGGCATATTGTTCATGATGGTGCGCAGGGTGTGCTCTGCCTCTCGCAGCTTGCCAGCCATGGTTTGCCGACGGCCCAACTCGCGCACAAACAGTGCAGCAACCCCGACGACCGCCACCATGAGCATCACAGCAAAAAGACCCAAAACCCTGGCAGTGCGCTCCCAACTGGCCAAAATATTGTTGCTTGCCTGGGCGACATTGACGATCAGGGGGTAACCATCTACACGGCGGAAGGAATATAAACGCTCCACACCATCAAGCACCGCTGTACCCACAAAACTGCCGTTGCTGGATGCAGCAAAGCGCTGCATATTAGAGGTACCCGCAATGCTTTTGCCCACAGAATCGTCGTTGTACGGAAACCGCGAGATCAATACCCCATCGGTGCGCAAGAAATTAACCCCGCTGCTTTCACCCAAATCCACCGAACTAAAAAGTTGATTGAAAAACCGCAGCGGCGTTGCCCCCACCACAACCCCGGCAAAGCGGCCATCAGGGTGGTAGTAGGCCCGTGCCATAGGCAATACGTAGCTGTTTTTAATGCGTGATATCACAGGGATACCCACAAACAAGCCTTGGTGACCACCGTTGGCAAATATCTGAAAGTAGTCACGGTCAGCAAAATTGGTTTTACTAGGCGTCAGCGTAGTGGCGTCCAATAGCAAGTTTCCACGGTCGTCCAGCACCATCACATCGCCAGCACCCCGTGCACGCAAGGACTTATCAAACAGCACTTGGTTGCGCAGCTCTGGGGGCAAGGCAAGAACTTCAGGCTGCCCCATGCCCGCGACCACGCCTTGCAAAGAGCGGTCAAAAGAATCTAGCGAAGAACCAATACCCCGCTCGACGGTTCTGGCAAGGTTGTCGTTGTTACGGGTGGCGTAAATCCACGTTTCTTGGCGCAAGGTCCAAATAGCGTGAGCAAAAAGGCCGCCGATGCCAAAGGCAATCAACAAGGACAACCAAATCAAACGGTGGGAAAAAATTTGCAAAAATTTCAGCATGCACAATACTTTTTTGCCAGTATTGCGTACAAGCTTGACAGCAGGTTTACACCATTACTTACATTTGCGAGCTACCAAATCAAGGCCGATTTGGAGATACGGCGTGAACGCCAGCACCACGTACCTCCAATCGCACCTCATCCAGCACCTGGCCTTTGGCATTGGTCAGGCGCACCACGTGGCGCCCCGGCCACGGCAACCAAGCCACCGATGGCCCGCGGCCCAAAGGTTTGCCATTGAGCAGCCAACGCACGCCCTGCCCTGTGGCGCTGAACTGCAGGCGTTGGTGTTCTGGGGGAATGTCAGGGTCTAGCGCAATGATGGTGCCCGAGGTGGGCGCGGTGATGCGGGGGGCCTCCAAAGTGCTTTCAGATGCATTTTTAGAGCCTTTTTGCGCCTCTGCCTTAGTATCGTAAGCACTGTTAGCTACATGATTTATAGCAAATAGGTTTTGCTGGGTGCCCGCCACAAACCACTCTTTGCGGGCCGCCTCCAAGGGCTGGGCATGGGTTGATGTACCGTCGCCCCCAAAGCGCACCGGGGTCTGCACCAAACCTTGGGGGGGCCGGGGTGGGCGGCTGGGCTGGCGGGCATGCAGGTGGGCCATGATGGCTGCCCATATAGGCGCTGCACCGCTGGTGCCGCTGACATCGTGCATGGCGGCACCGCTGGCGTTGCCCACCCATACACCCACCGTGTAGTGCTCTGACCAACCTATGGCCCAGTTGTCGCGCATGTCTTTACTGGTGCCAGTTTTCACCGCCGTCCAAAAACGGGTGGTCAACACGCTGTCGGTGCCAAAGGTAGAAGCGCGCGCATTGGTGTCCGACAAGATATCGCCCACAATGAATGCGGCACGCGCATCCAGCACTGGGCGCAAAACCGGGGCTTTGGCTTGGGGAGTGACCACCACGGGGCCCGCGCGCCCGCCATTGGCCAGGGTGCGAAAAGCATTGGTCAGGTGCAGCAGGGGCACCTCGGGGCTGCCCAGGGCCAGGCTGTAGCCAAAGTAGCTGCCCGTTTCGCGCAAAGGCATGCCCACAGCCCCCAGTTGCTGGTGAAACGCATCGGGCGTGACCATGATGAGGGTGCGCACCGCAGGCACATTGAGCGATGCAGCCAACGCTGTGCGTACCGATACCCATCCTTTAAAGCGCCTGTCGTAGTTTTGCGGAATGTACAAGCCGCCCGATGTAGCGATTTGTGCGGACGAGTCCTCCACCAGCGATGCAGCCGTCAAACGCCCCTCGGCAATGGCTTGTGCATACAAAAAGGGTTTGAGGGTGGAGCCCGGCTGGCGCAGGGCCTGCACGGCATCGACCTCGCTGGCTTGGCTGAGTTCGCCAGACGAGCCCACCCAGGCCAGCACTGCGCCCGTGGCGTTATCAAGCACCAGCACAGCCCCGTCTTCTACGTTACGCCCGCGCAGTTCACGCAAATGCTGCCCCAAGGTTTGCAAAGCAAAACGCTGCAACGGCGCCCGCAAAGTACTGCGTACCGTGCCCACAGGGTTCGCATTGACGCTGGTTGTGGGTGGGCCGCCCGCCTGCTGGCGCAGCAGGTAACGGGCAAAGTGGGGGGCAATACCTTGGCTGGGCGCAAAAGACCTGCGCTGCAAAGCGGCCACGGTAAACGCATCAACCCCCACACAGTCAGTGGCGGGAGCGGCTGCAGGCTGCATGGCCTTGAGCACACCGCAGGCCCTGCGCCCCACCACAGCAGGGCTGGCGTTGGGTGCGCGCACCAGGGCTGCGGCTACAGCGGCTTCGCTGTCGTTCAAGCCATGGGGAGCTTTGTCAAACAAGGTACGGCTCAGGGCATCAATGCCCACCAGCTCGCCCCTGAAAGGCACCAGGTTGAGGTAAGCCTCCAAAATTTGGTCTTTACGCCAACGCCGCTCTAGCACCTGTGCGGCCACGGTTTGTCCCAGTTTTTGCACCACCGTGCGGCCGCCCGGCCCTTGGCGCCAATCGCCATCAAGCAAACCCGCCAGTTGCATGGTGATGGTGCTGGCACCGCGCGTGCGCTGGTTCCATAGATTGCCCCAAGCAGCCGCAGACGCCGCCCGCCAGTCCACACCGCTGTGCTCGTAAAAGCGTTTGTCCTCGCTAAGCACCAAGGCATGGCGCAAAGCGGGCGATACATCGGCCAAAGCCACCCACTGCCCCCGGCGCACGGTGGCATCGGTGCGCAAGCGCTGCACCACCTCACCCTCACGCGAGAGGATGAGGGTGTCAGACGGGCGGTGGTCTTTTTGCACCTCTGCATAGCTGGGCAGGGCTTGGGCGGGCAAAGCACAAGCCAGCAAGAAGCCGAGGGCAAGGGCTTTTTTGTACCAGGCTGTCATGGCGTGCGGCATTCTGCGGGCATGGCCTTCAAGGGCGCCCCACGGCATACCCACCGCACAGTACCGGCGGCTGCGTCTTGCCACTGGGGCTGCAATACCAGCGCAGCGCCTGGGTCTTGCATAAACAGCATGATGGTGCCGTCGTTACCCACTGTTGCCAAGGTAAAGAGGTCGTTGGCAGGCACTTGCAGACCTTGGCCTACATCACTCAGGCGCAGGGTGTTTGCGGCACGGTCGGTAATGTCTTGGCGCACGCCTGTCACCAAAGCCAGGGCCTGCGTCACTTTGGCCCTGTCGCCGTAGCAACTGTATGCAGGCAATATCGCTGCAATAGGGATGCTCATCAAAAAAACCCACCAAGCCACACTGAGTACGTTTCGCAGTGCACGGGTGATAGTGCGAAACCATGCACGATTAAGGTCTTCTGGCCCTGCCCAAACGGTTCGCATGTGGGCCTCCAGCAAGCAACCTGTCAAGGCAAACATCACCAGACCCCAAGATGCAGCGGCCACCGATTTTGCACAGGGGTGCGTCAAAACCACTGCCAACAAACATGCTGCCACCAGCAAGCGGCGCACCCACAAAGCCCCGGCAAAGGGCCGGGGGTCTGGGCGCCACCAAAACACAAAACGCCACCACAGGCTCACTTAGGCAACCCTACCTTAACGCGGGCATTAGGGGTTTCGCCAAACATCTCAGGGGCGTACATGGCTTCTACGCGGCTGGGGGGCAGAGCAAAGTCGCCAGCGTTGTTGAGGCGCACGGTGTACTCCATAGTCACGCTGCCTTTGGGCAGGTACTGGTAGTAACTGCGAAACGCCTCAAAGCTGCGCTCTTCAAACGCCAGCCAACCTGCGCCGCCTTGTTTTTCACCTTGGGTAGCAATCTCAGAATCGCGGCCCAGGCCGCTGCCCAAAATGGTGGCGCCTGCGGGCACCGGGTCGGTAATGGCAACCCAGGTCATGTCGGCGGTGGCGTTCACCTCCAGTTTGATGCGCAGCACGTCGCCACGGGTGTATTGCCCGGCTGGTAGCTGCGGGTTGGCTTGCTCCACTGGGGTAATGGTCTTTTTAATGGAGTAACCCGCAGCAAATGGGGCTTTGAGAGCCACAGCCGCCACCGACTGCACCGTCAACCAAGGTTTGCCCGTGCCTTGGTGGGTCACGTTCAGGTCTTGCTGGGTGCCCAGCTTGCCCCAGGGCAAGAACATGCTGTTGCCGCGCAAGTTGCCCGGCGATGCAGGTGCGCCAAACATGGTGGTTTGGTTCGCTGCGCCGCTGGCATCGGTGGTTTTGATGCGTTCTACCTTGGCCCAATCGACACTGGCAGCCGCCTCGCCCATACGCGCCTTGGTTTGGCCAGTAACGGGGGTAGCCTCAAACTTGGCCGAGAACTTCTCTAGCGCCAGCCCACCCCACAAATTGGCAGTGGTGGTGTGCCAGGCACCACCTTGCTGGCGCAGAATGAAGCCGTTGGCCAGGCGGCCCATATCGTCCTTCCAGGCCGGGTCGTTGATGACCGCCAAGATCAGGCGGGCAGTGTTGGTGTCGCCGTTGTGCATGAGCCACCACCAGTAGTCGTCACGCTCGGTGCTAAAGATGAGCTTGGTGCCTTGGTAGGACAAGCGGCTGCGCACAATTTGCGATGCCTCTGCCATGCGCTGGTTGCGCTCAGGAATATTTTGCATACGCTGCAGCACCATCAGCCAATCAATGACGGCATGGGTAGGCCACTGGTTGGGCGCAATGGTGATGCTGTTGAGCATGGCAGGCTGGGCTGCGCCGTAGCGCGACAAGGCCTCAATAGCTGCCAGTTTGCGCATGTCCAGGTCTTTGCGTGGGCTCCAAAAATCACGCTGGATGCGGCCCTCTACAAAAGCCACCAAGCCATTGAGCATGGCGCTGCGGGCTTCGTCGGGCAGGGAAAAGGCGGGGTCTAGGCTTGCGGCTTCGTGTGCAGCGGCAAGTACGTAAGCAGTCAGCGTGTCGCTGCCCCGATCAGCATCACCCTGGCGCGGCGGGAAGTAATACGCCAAGCCTTGCGAGTCCAGGTAGGTGGGCAATTGGTCGGTAACGGTTTTCCACAAGGCCTTGTCGTGCATGCCTACGGCTTTGCTGGTTTTTTGCTCCAGGCAGCTAAAGGGGTACTGCGCCCACCAGTCGCGTACACCGGGCAAGCCTTCGGCCAGCTTGGGTTGCAGCGACATCTTCAGGCCCCCGCGCCCCGGCAAGGCATCTGCGGGCGGCGCCACTGGCAAGGTGTAGTTGGCATCTACCTGCACCAGGGTGGCTTGCTGCACCGTTAAAGGCACAGCGGGCACGATGCGCTGGCGGGTTTTAAGGCCATCACGGGCACCACTTATGGTGTCTTTGGCGTCAATCTCCCACAGCACGGCCTCGGCACGGGTGCTGGCAAGGGGCTCAGGGGCTTTGACTGTCCAGGCCACCTCGCGCGCCTCGCCTGCGGGCAGGTCGATGGTTTGCGGCTTGATGTCGATCAGGGTGGCGCGCGGGGTTACATCTACCTTCATGGCCTTGGCCGTGGTGTTGCGCAAGGTGATTTGGGCGCGGAACTCATCACCCTCGCGCACCAGGGGCGGCAGGCCGCTGATGATTTGCAGGTCTTGTGTGGCACGCACGCTGGTGCTGCCAGTGCCAAACAGCCCCAGCGATGCATCGACCACGGCCACAATTTTGAAGGTGGTCAGGGCATCGTTGAGGGGCACGGTGATTTTGGCTTGGCCATTGGCATCAAGCTTGAGGGCGGGCTCCCACAGCAGCAGGGTGTCCAGCAGTTCACGGGTGCTGCTGCGCCCTCCCCCACCACCGGCGGGCACGGCTTTACGGCCATAGTGCCGCCTGCCAATGATCTCCATTTGCGCTGTAGAGGTCTCCACATTCCAGTTGCGGCGCTGGAGCATGGCGTCCAGCAGGTTCCAGCTGCTGTTGGGCATCAACTCCAACAGGGCTTGGTCCACTGCTGCCACAGCCACTTCGGCATGGGCTGCGGGTTTGCCGTTGGGCAGTGTGGCACTGATGGTGACTTGCGCCTTACCCCGTACCGGGTAGCTTTCTTTGTCGGCGGCCACTTTGACATTGATCAGGTGGGCCTGGGTACCCACGCGGATTTCTGTGACGCCCAAGCGGTAAGCGGGCTTGGCCAAGTCCACCATGGCGGTGGGTGCCACGTATTCTTTGCCCTCGTACCAAAAGGCTTGCCACCAGTCACCCGGCTCTTTGTAGCCCCAGGTAAAAAAGCTGTACCAAGGCACATCACGCAGGCGCCCACGTAAAGCCAAGGCGCTGACATACACATTGGGGCCCCAGCCGTCTTGCACCTTCAGGCTCAGGGTGGGGTCTTTGCCATTGAGCTGCACCACTTGGCTGTCGATGATGCCCTCGCGCTCAATGGTGACCAGCGCTGTGGCAAACCTAAAGGGCATGCGCACCTGGAACTTGGCCGTCTCGCCGGGTTGGTAGCTTTTTTTCTCTGGCAAGAGGTCAATGCGGTCGTGGTCTTCGCCACCAAACCACATCTCGCCTTTGCGGGTCACCCATATCGAGGCTGCGGCCTCGCTGGTGTTGCCGTCTTTGTCGCTGGCAACCACCACCAGTTCTACCTGACCAGGTTCATCAATGCGTGCATTGCACAACAGCAAGCCCCGTGCATCGCTTTTGCCACTGCACACGGTGCCCAGGTCTTTGGTGGTGGTTTGGTTGTCGTAGCTATAAAAGCCGCCCACCATGCGCTTGCGCGACGATGTGGTGATGCGGGCGATGGCCTGCACCTTGAGGCTGACGTTGGCTGCGGGTTTGCCGTCATGCTGCAAAGCCAACGCCTGAAAGGCGGTTTTGTCTTGGGCAGACACCCAGTCTTGCGCCTTGATGCCCGCCACCACGCCCGCAGGCCACAGGGTGTGGGTGCTGCGCAGGGTTTGCACCTCGCCATTGGGGTCGGCGTAGGTGGCCTCCAGCACCAAGTCTTGGGGCTTACGGGCCAGGGGCAAATTATCAATATTGAGCTTGCCCAAACCATTGCGGTCTAGGGTGATTGGCAGCTTATCGGCCACCACGCGGTTGTCCTGGCTGGCGGTGGCTTCTTCGTCGTCACTGGCCGTGTCGGGCTCGTTGCGCTGCCTGGGGGCGGCAAATTGAAAATCATCGTAATCACTGAACTGCAAAGCCTTGCTGCGCACCATGGCCGATACGCGCACTGGCAAGACCGCAGCAGCACCGCCAGCCACATAGTTCAACTGCACCTGGGTGGGCACTGAACGCTGGCGTACCAAGGGCTTGGCGTCTACAGGGCCTACGCGGCCTTGCAGCACGGGCAGACGAAATTCCTCTACCCGAAACTGCCCTGTGCTGAGCGTTGCATTAGAACCGCTATCGGTCAGTGCAACGCTGTAAGCCCCCAGCTTGGCTGCAGGCGGAATGGCAAACGTGTGCTGCGCGCTCAAGCCACCTGTGGCGGTGGTGCGCCAATTCAGAGGAATTTCAAATTGTTGGCCACTGCCAATATGGGTGATTTGTGCAGTTTTGGGTCGATCGGATGGCAGTCCAAAACCTTGCATGGTTTCTATGCGCAAAACGTGCTTCATAGAAACCGTCTCGCCCGCACGCAGCAAAGTGCGGTCAAAAATCGTGTGGGCTCTTTGTACGGGCCACACAGGCTCCCAACCCGCAGTAGGTAAGTTAAAGCGCCAGGGCTCAATACCGCGTTGCCAGTTGCTCCAGGTGAACGCCATGTCGGCACTGCCATCGGCCGCTTTGGCACGTGCGCTGACAAAGTAGCCATCGCCGTTGCCGCAAGAAGGCGCCTCAAACGCCAGCCCTTCAATGGTCGCAATGCCTTGCGCGTTGGTTTTGGCGGTGGCAAGTTCTTGACCGTCACAGCCAGACACGCGCACCTGCGCACCCGCCACGGGTTGGCCCTTGTCTAATGTGGTCACCCATACCAAAGCATTTTGGCGACCCAGCTTGAAGTGCACACCCAAATTGGTCACCAGCGCAGTGGTACGCACGTACATGGTGCGGTTGGCGCCGTAGCGCTCGTCCAGCAAAGCGCCCCCTAGCAATTGCGAGGCAATCTCCACCACATGAAACCCAGGCGACAGGGGAATGCCCACCACCTCAAAAGGACGGGGGTCGTTACCCAAGGGTTTGGGCAAATCCAGTGCTTTGACATCGTTGCGCCCCGCCAGCAGGGACAACATGCGCGTTTGCACATAACCACGCTGGTATTCGTCATCGCCCACAGCAGGGGGAATGGCGCCTTTGAACTCAGCCGCAAGTTCTTTGCGCTCAATGCTGGTTTCATCGTAGCGGCGCACCTTACGGTACCAGGCAATGATGTCGGCGTCATTGGTAGGCTGCAAAGTAGCGACTTTGCCTTTGACCTGGGCCTTAGCGCCAGATGATTCAGCTGCATCAGCGGCACCCGCCTGCAAGCCTTTGACCGACAGGCCCGCCTCTACATTGCGCAGTGTGACTGGCAACAAGGCGGGGCCGTCAGTTCCCTCTGCATAACGCTCAACAATGCCAAAGGGCGAAGCGGCAAATTTGGCCAAGGGCGGCAAATCTCCTGTGGCCACCTTAAGCGGAAAGTTGGCCGCATTGCGCAAACTGCGACCAGAAATATCCTGGAAGTCTTTGGGCAAGACCACCGTAAAGCTAGTACGGGCTGGCAATGGGGTGGCAAATTGCAGGTGTGTCACCGTGCCATCGGCTTGGGTATTTTTCTCCAGCTCGGGCTTGAAGCTGCCATTGGCTGACTGGAGCTTGATCGCAGATGCCAGTTTGACCGCCACCGGCGCATTGAACGACAACGTCATAGGCCTCACAGGCAGGCAAGGCGCATCGGCGCTGGTGCGTTCACAAGTGAACTCAGCCTCAAAAGGCTTGCGCACTTCAAAGTCAAAACGCTTTTCTACGGTGTTCGCAATACCACTGGGTGTGGCAACACCTTTGCCAAACACCAATTGCATCTTGGTACCTGCCGTCAGCCGGCGGTTGCAGGTGAGCGTGGCCCATTGCAAAGGCTGCTTGGCAGCGCGTTTATCCAGCCCCAGGTGTTTGAGCAAGGCAGCACGGTCTTGCCCTTCGACCAAACGCACGGGCACGCGCTCGCCCAAATCGGCCAAGGCACACCATGTGTTGGCGGCTACGCTCTCAGAAGTGGCCGGGCCGTTGAGCTCCAACACAAAAAACTGTTCTTCGTCGATGGGGTTCCAGCTACTAGGCTGCAGCCTGCGCACGAAAGGGCCACCAGTATTGAACTGGTATTTGTCTGCACCTTTGAGCACAGCACCCGAGGGGGACTTGAAGTCTTTTTTGAGCGTTGCGGTGCAACGCACGCCGGGCGGCAGGCTTTGTTCAAAGTCAAACACCCACTCACGCTCACTGGTCCAACGGCCTGTGCCTTTGGCCGCCAGGGCATCGCTGCAACTGAGCACCACTGGCGCTGGTGCCTTAGGGTCGCCAAAAGTGACGGCTGCTGCGTCCATTTTGACGACAACCTGCTGCACCTGAGAGACCTCAGACTGCGGCGAAAAACTGCTTATTTGCAAAGCCTGTGCAGACAAAGCACTGCACGCCAACGCCAAAGTAGTGATGAAACGCTTCACTTGATACACCCCTGAAAGAGGTCGTCAGCGTAGCGCATGATGGTGGCTAGGCCTGCCCCTAACAGCGCACAACAGCCCAATGTGTGAGAAAACACACACCCAAACACTGGCAGAAAAACAAAAACCAACGCCTCACAGCCAAGACTGAAGACAATACGCACCTGTTACAACCCGCAACATCCAACGGGTAAAGCCCACATCTTTGCTTTTATGTCCACAGAAGAAGACACGAAACCAGCCCCGTTTTGGCAACGTTTGAACACGTTTTTTTTGTTTCCACTGCAGCCCAAGCCGTTGATGTACGCCTTGGTGCTCAGTATGTGCAGCCTTTTGTTCAAGGCACTGCCGTTTTTGCACGAGGTGTTTGCGGTTTTGATTGTGCTGGTTGGCGTGCTGCTAGCAGTTTCGCGCTACAGCTTTAAGGTGATTGCATTGGGCTCTAGAGGTATCAGCACAGCGGCAGATTTTCCGCATGAACTAGATGAAGACTGGAAAAACCTGCCGTGGAAGCTCTTTGGCATTTTGCTGGTCAAGGGTTTTATTGTGGGACTATTAGAGGGCTGGAGTAGCACTTTGGGTGTGATCGGGTTGTTTGTGGTGTGCTTTACCTTGCCCGCTAGCATGATGCTGCTGGTGCAAACCTGCAGCTTTTGGGAGGCACTCAACCCCGCAGGCGTCATAGACACCATTCGTATCGTAGGCTGGCCTTATGTGCTGGTTTGCTTGTTTTTGTTCATGCTCAGCGGTGGCAGCGAGATCGCAATCGGCATGTTGGTGCCTATATTCCAAGGCATCATTTTGCTGCCCCTGATCACCTTTGTGACCACCTATTTCAGTTGGGTCATGTCCAGCCTACTGGGCTATGTGATGTACCAGCACCACCAAGCCTTTGGTGTGGACTTGCTCCCAGGCGCTGGCGGTGACGAGCGACGCGTTGAACAGCGCAGCCCCGAGCAAATTGCCCAGCAAGCGATTGACGCGCAAGTATCAGAGCGCATTACCCAAGGCGACATTGCGGGTGCTGTAGGTGTCGCCTACGAAGAACAACGCACTAAGCCGCAGGATTTGATTGCGCAGCGGCGCTACCACAAGGTATTGCTGCTGTCCGACAAGCTCAGCAGCCTCTTGGACCATGCCACGCGGTTCATTCCGCTGCTGATGCGCTACCAGCAAACGACAGAGGCACTGAAAGTTTTTAAGGCCTGCCGCAGCAAAGACCCCAAGTTTGTTCTAGATGATGCCGCCATCACTTTGGCCTTGGCCCAGGCCGAATGGCGCAATGGTGAAGCCAAAGGTACGCTGGCTTTGATTTCTGGCTTTGACAAGCGGTTTAGCAACCACGAATCCGTGCCTCAGGCCTACGAACTGGCTGCACGCGCTTTGGTACAAGGTTTGGGTCGGCATGACATGGCGCAAGCGATTTTGCGCACATTAGAGACACGCTACCCGAACGCAGAGCCCACACAAGAAGTGCGCTGGCTTTTACGTCAAACACCTACTGCAAGCTAAGCCGCCTGCAAATTGCGTGTGACAGCATCAGTGGGTGCCAAACGCTGCAAATGTGGCAACCATTGCTTGGCTGTGTCTCGCTGGCCCGACTGCACCAAGCCATTGGCCAGTACGCACAGGGTGTTACCCAAACCCGGATGCTCTGGTGATGTTTTAAGCAAAGCACGACAAAGCTTGTCGGCATCGCCCCATTGGCCCGCACGAGTAAAACGCCGGGCCAAGTGGGCCATGGTGTCTGGGTTAAGGCGGGCACCGGGCTTGGCCTCATCCAGATAAATACGGTACACCGTGTGCTGCCACTGCAAGGTAGCGTCATCTGCAGCAGTCAACTTGAAAATGGCTTTTGCTGCCCTGTGAAAGTCATCACTGGCTGGCTGCAACTTGGCAACGCCAAACCAAGCTCGCAACACATCGGTATCGGTAGGCCGCAGTTTGGCGGCGCTGCGCCACTCGACCACGGCCCGGTCAAACTGCATGGCTTCAGAGTATTTACGGGCTTTTTGCACATGCTCTTTAAAAGGGTCTGGCGCTGCCTCGCTGGCCGTAACAGGGCTTTGGATTTTGAAGGCATATAGAGCAAGCGCCATCAGCGCCGCCCCCGTCACTAAGCCGCCCAGATGGGCCATATAGGACACGTTTTGCTGACCCCAAAAATGCTGTGCTGCCTCGTTGATGGCCCAAATGGGTAGCAAGATCAAAGCAGGCGCTTTGATGTAGTTAAAGTAAAAAAACAGTTGATAAAAAAACCGTATGCGCTTGAGCCGGTACATCACTGCGTACATGCCCATCAAGGCAGATACCGCACCCGAGGCGCCCAAACCGTAGTTGCCATTGCCTGCGTAGACCCACTGGGCCAGCAAAGCACCGCCCACCGCGCCTGCAAGATAAAAAAGCAAATACCAAAAGCGCCCTAGCAATAGCTCAACCGAGAAACCAAACAAGAATAAAAACAGCATATTGCCCAGCAAATGACCAGTGCTGGCATGCAAAAAGGCAGAGCTGACTAGCGTTTCGTAGCGCAAAGGCTGGTCGGCCATAAAGTTTTGCGACCACAGGTAGGTGAACTTAGGGGGTTGCTGTGCCTCGTATGCTTGGCGCGTTTTCTTCCACTCGGCGTAGCTAGGGTGGCTGGGGGTAATGCGCTTGTCGGCTTTAAGCTGCTGCAAAAAGCCGGGTTGGGCCTCCATGAACTCCAGCATGGCGGAATAGGCCTTGGGCTCTTTGGCCACTGCTTGGGCCTGGCTGGCTTTGGGGTGAGATGTCTCTTGCAGCCATGCAACAAACTCAGGCACCTCCAGGGCCGGCAACATGCTGGCCACATAGTAGGCGGTGGCTTTTTCTTGGGCCACGTCTTCTGTACGCTGCGGCCCCCAAAAAATCACCATGTTGACGATGATGAGCAAAACCGTCATCCATGGCGGGTTGCGCCATGTGGGGCGGTTTTCTAGGGGTATGGCGTAGAACATGCAGTGGTTATAAAAATTTAATCAGGCCGGTAGCCACGCACGGCAATGGTGTGCGCCCAGGCCCGGGTGTAGGCGTGTTGGCGTGCATCAAGTAGTGCAGGGGGCATGTGCTGCACGTTCAGGCCCATGGCAATCAGGCGCTGGCGCAGGTCGCTACGGGCCAGTACCTTGGCTACGGCAGCAGATACCTGCTCCACCCACGGTACAGGCGTACCCACAGGGGCGTAAATACCGTAATAGGGTTGCTCTGCAAAACCGGCAAAACCCAGCTCTGCAAAAGTGGGCACCTCTGGCAACACCGCTTGGCGTTGCTGCCCCAAAACGGCCACGATGCGCAGTTTGCCCGCGCGATGGTGCTCAATAAAGTCTTGCACCGAGGCAACACCCATCTGCACATGGCCGCCCAACATATCGGCTACCAATGGGGCACCACCACGATACGGTGCAGAGCGCATATCCAGCTGGTAATGCCGCGCCAGGGCCTGCACCAAAAAGTCGGGCGTAGATGCCGGTGCGGGCACGCCCACCACAGCAGAGTACTGTGGGCTTTTTTGGCGCAGCAGGGCCAGGGCATCAGGCCAGTTGCGTGCGGGCATGCTGGCTGACACGGCAATGCAATTGACGAAGGTGGCCAAACCGGCCACAGGCATAAAGTCGCGTTCGGGTTGGTACCCCGGGTCTTTGAGCACCTGGGGCAAGATGGAAATGGTGTGGTCGTGCGACAAAAACAGCGTGGCACCGTCTGGCCGCGCCGCTTTCAGGGCCTGTGCAGCCAACTGGCCGCCCGCACCGGGGCGGTTGTCCACCACCACGGGCACACCCAAAACCTCGCTCAAAGGCTCGGCCAAGGCACGGGCCACAGCGTCTGAGCCACCACCTGCCGGAAACCCCACCAACAAGCGAATGCTCGGTGGCGTAGCGGCCATTGCATTACCCCCGGGCCACAAGCCCAGCCCCACAGCAGCCAGGCCCAGTTGCAGGCAGTAGCGCCTGTGCATTTGCGGTGCCGTCACGCCACTGCCCAGCGTTTACGCCAAGCGTGCGCGGTGGCGCAGCAGTTGTGTGCGCACCTGGGCAGGGGCCGTGCCACCCAGCGTATTGCGGGCATTGAGCGATCCCCGCAGGCTGAGCACTTCGTACACGTCTTTTTCAATCTGAGGATGAAAGCCTTGCAGCACCGCCAGGGGCAGCTCAGACAAATCTACTTGGTGCGACACAGCCGCCTTGACCGCATGCGCCACAGTTTCGTGGGCGTCGCGGAAAGGCAGACCTTTTTTGACCAAATAGTCCGCCAAGTCGGTAGCTGTGGCGTAGCCGCGCAGGGCTGCTTGCTCCATGGCTTGGGCGTTGACGGTGATGCCTCCTTCTTTGGCACCCGTGGCGGGGTTGGTTTGACCGCCCATCATTTCGCCAAAAATACGCAGTGTGTCCTTGAGGGTGTCCACGGTATCAAACAGGGGCTCTTTGTCCTCTTGGTTGTCTTTGTTGTAGGCCAGGGGCTGGCCTTTCATCAAAGTAATGAGACCCATCAAATGGCCCACCACACGGCCTGTTTTGCCGCGTGCAAGTTCAGGCACGTCGGGATTTTTCTTCTGGGGCATGATGGAGCTGCCGGTGGTGAAGCGGTCGGCAATCTTGATAAAGCCAAAGTTTTGGCTCATCCAGATGATGAGTTCTTCGCTCAAGCGGCTGATGTGCACCATGCAAAGGCTGGCGGCGGCGCTAAATTCAATGGCAAAGTCGCGGTCGCTAACGGCATCCAGGCTGTTTTGGCAAACGCCTTCCATGCCCAGCGTGCGGGCCACGCGTTCGCGGTCTAAAGGGTAAGTGGTGCCTGCCAAGGCTGCGCTGCCCAGCGGCAGCACATTGACGCGGCGGCGTACATCGCCCATGCGGTCAGCATCGCGGGCAAACATTTCTACGTAGGCCAGCATGTGGTGGCCAAAGCTTACGGGCTGCGCCACTTGCAAATGGGTAAAACCGGGCAAGATGACATCGACATGGCGCTCGGCCACATCGACCAGCGCCCGTTGCAGGTCTTTGAGCAAATCCACAATCAGGTCGATTTCGCCACGCAGCCACAAGCGCACGTCGGTGGCCACTTGATCGTTGCGGCTGCGACCTGTGTGCAGGCGTTTGCCGGCATCGCCCACCAATTGGGTCAAACGCGCCTCAATGTTCAGGTGCACGTCTTCCAAGTCCAGCTTCCATTCAAAGCTGCCCGCTTCAATTTCTGCCGTAATTTGTGCCATGCCGCGCACGATGCTGGCGTGGTCTTGCGCACTGATAATGCCTTGGGCAGCCAGCATTTCGGCGTGGGCCAAGCTACCAGCGATGTCTGCCTGCCACAGGCGCTTGTCAAAAAAGACGCTGGAGGTATAACGCTTGACAAGGTCGCTCATGGGCTCGGAGAACAAAGCAGACCATGCCTGGGCCTTGGTGTCGAGCTGGTTGTGGGAGGGCGCGGAGGCTTGGCTAGAAGACATGAGGTGGCAATAATCCGGTGAGACAGTACCCGGACTACCCGGATGCCGTATATGCACAAACCCGAAATTTTATCGATCCCGATGAACACCGCCTCCGTTTGGCCTGCGGAGCCCGTGCGCCAACACACCCGGGATCGGCCTTTGGTGTTTGATGCCTGCCATATTGGCGTGCTACTGCGGGCCGTGCTTTTTGTGGAAACCGTGGTGGCTGTTACGGCCATGTTCCACAGCCCCACCCCCTTGCAATGGTTGTTTCGGCTGGCTGTACTAACGGCAGGGGCCTTTCCGGCCACGCTGCTGTGGCTGGTGGTGGCCTGCATGCTCAAAAAGTTTTTGCAAACCTTGCCCACAGCATGGCAATACGCGGCGGGGGTTGTATTGGGTGCGCTGGCAGGTTTGTACGGCTGTGGCATTTTGACTCTTGTGGGCGTTGCAGACGATGCAGGCTGGGTCGCCAGTGCCTTTGCTGGGGCCTTGCTGTCTGCCTTGCTGGTGGCCGCCTTGGTTTTGCGGGCGCGAGGCCGCACACCGGCAGACACTACCGCACGCTTGGCCGAATTGCAGTCGCGCATCAGGCCGCATTTTTTGTTTAACACCCTCAACAGCGCCATTGCCCTCGTGCGCCAAGAGCCCGCCAAGGCCGAGGCCATGTTGGAAGACCTGAGCGATCTGTTTCGCCATGCGCTCATGGAGCAAGGCGAGTCTGTCACGCTTGAACAAGAAATCTATTTGGCCCAACGTTACCTGGCCATTGAACAAATACGCTTTGGCGACAGGCTGAAGGTGCAGTGGAGCCTAGACCCCCGCGCCAACCATGCACGCCTGCCCCCCTTGTTGCTACAACCCTTGGTAGAAAACGCCGTCAAGCACGGGGTGGAGCCCAGCGCACGCGGCGGCAAGCTTCAGGTTTTGACGGAAATACGCGGCAGTAACGTTTTGCTGCGCATTACCAACACCTTGCCCGGCAACGACCACCCCCCCAGCCACAAAGGCAACGGAATCGCATTGGCTAACGTGCAAGCCCGACTGGCTTTGCTGCACGATGTGCAAAGTGACTTCAGTGCCAATGTGCAAGACGGCCTTTTCCAGGTACGCATTACCCTGCCTTACAAGAGAAACGCATGAACATCCTCATCGTTGATGACGAAGCCTTGGCCAGAAGCCGCATGCGCACCCTGCTGGCTGATTGTGGCGATGCCAGCCCCAGCCACGTAGCAGAGGCCGCCAGTGCGGGCGAAGCCTTGCAGCAATTGCGCCAGCCACAGGGCCGCAGTTTTGACTTGGTTTTGCTGGACATCCACATGCCTGGGCAAGACGGCTTGCAACTGGCGCATGCACTGCGCGCACTGCCCCAGCCCCCTGCCATTGTGTTTGTCACCGCCCATGCAGACCATGCGGTAAACGCCTTCGAGATGGACGCTGTGGACTATTTGACCAAGCCCGTGCGGCGCGAACGGTTGCTGCAAGCCCTGGGCAAAGTACAACGCACTGCAGGCCATGCTCCCCCGCCTGCGCCGACCGCCACGGCTGGCGAGGTGCTGCTGATCCAAGACCGTGGCCGCACAGAACGTCTGCCCCTGGCAGAAGTGGTGTACTTTAAGGCCGAGCTCAAGTACGTCACCGTGCGCACCACCACCAAAAGCCATGTTATGGATGGCTCTTTGAGCGAGCTAGAAACCCGATACCCACAGCACTTCTTGCGCATACACCGCAACGCACTGGTGGCACGCCGCGCACTGCGCGCACTAGAAAAACACCACGACGCCACCGAAGGCGAAGGCTGGGCTGTGCGCCTGCATGGCGTGACTGAACTGTTGATGGTCTCGCGCAGGCAAGTGGCCGCAGTGCGTGAAGAGTTGGCAGCTTAAAGACCAAAACGGCTCTAAGACCTGTCTAAAGCTCCTTTAGGGGCTTTAGGGCGTGTTTTGATGTCAAATTGGCACTATGCCTTAGTAAATCAAGCACTTATTGCTATTTATTTAGTAGCAAGTAAACACCTAAGAACGCTGCTGCATCAATGTGCATGGGCAAAGCTGCTGACCAGCTTGACCACCATCACCCCCACGATCAGCCAAGTGATTTGCACAATAGTCTGGCGGGCTGACAGGCGCTTTTGCAATTGGGGAATCAAGTCGGCCAGGGCCACATACACAAAGCTGCTGGAGGCCACCACCAAAAAGTAGGGCAACCAGTCTTGCAACTGCGCCACCAAAAAGTAGCCGACCACACCGCCCAACGCCGTCACTGCTCCCGCCAAAGACACTTTAAGCAGTGCGGTTCGTCGCCCTGGGGAGGCTTGCCGCAGTACCACTAAGTCGCCCATGTGGTGAGGTATCTCGTGCGCCAAGATAGAAGCGGCTGCCACCACGCCCAGGCGGAAATCCGCCACAAAGGCCGAGGCAATCAAGATGCCGTCACCAAAGCAATGCACGCTGTCGCCCGTCAGCAGCGCCCAGCCTCCGCCTTTTGGGCTTGCATGGCCATGGCCTGCGTGGGCATGCCCATGGTGGTGATCATGCGGCGTGTGGTGGTGTGCATGGTGGTGCCCATGCTCATGGCCGTGGTGCCACAACTCGGCTTTGTCCAGCAAAAAGAAAAACACCACGCCCACCAGCAAAGTAGCAAACAAATCATCGGCCCCCGCTTCGCTCATAAAAGCCTCGGGCAGCAAATGCATGAAAGCCGTGGACATCAAAGCACCTGCCGCCAAGCTCAGCAAATGCTGCGGGGCTTGGCCGTCTTGGTTGTCTGTCCAGTCCAGCCGCAACAACAGCGCAGCCAGCCACACGCTGCCTATGCCTGCGACCAAGGTGGCCAAAATAATTGCTGCAAGGGTCATGAAAATCCAATGTTCTTTTTGTGCTGTTGCACCGCGTTAGCCAAAGTTTGCGCCCGGCACTGAAATGGTTGCAGGCACGCCAGCGTGCGGATACAGATGATTGCCGGGCCCCCCAGGCTGCATTTGCAACACAGGGTTTTGCCCACAAGCTCTATCAAGGGTTGTTTTGATCTTAGCAATGCTGTCAAGCGTCTTTTTATTTCGGTATTGACAGAAATTTCAGATGAACTAGACTGTACCCCATGGAACTGACTCCCATCGCACAACGTTTTATCGTCCACTGGGGCGAAATGGGCACCGCCTGGGGCGTTAACCGTACCGTGGCGCAAATCCATGCACTGCTGTTCTTTCATGGCCGCCCCCTGCATGCCGAGGCTATTTGCGAAACCCTGGGCGTGGCCCGCTCTAACGTCAGCAACAGCCTGAAAGAGCTGCTTAACTGGAACCTGATCCGCACCACGCAAATTTTGGGCGACCGGCGCGATTACTTTGAAACCTCTACCGACGTGTGGGAACTGTTTCGCACTGTAGTGCGCGAGCGCAAAGAGCGCGAGTTTGATCCCACCGTGCGCATGCTGCGCGAGCTGGTAGCCCAACCCGACTTTGCCCAAGAAACCCCTGACGCCCAAGATCGTGTGCGCGAAACCCTGGCGCTGATGGACTCTTTAGGCGTATGGGCAGACGAAATGCTGCGCCTGACGCCATCTACCCTGGACAAAGTGCTGCGCATGGGCGCCAGCGTGCAGCGCTTTGTGCGCGGTGGCAGTGATGCCCCTAAAACCGCAGACACAACATCCGCCAAGGCAGACGCCACTGTCAGCAGCGCAAGCCAGGCACTGCCCCCAGAGTTCTGAATTTTTTTGCCCAGGAATTTCTCTTTTTACCGAAATTTCAAAATCAATTAGCCATAAAAGGACACACACCATGCATATCCTGCTGACAGGCTCCACCGGCTTCATTGGGCGTACCTTGCAAGCGGCCCTGACCAAGGCAGGCCACACGGTGCACAGCGGCGTGTCGCCCAGCGCACGCACCCTGCAACCCCACCATGTGCCCATGGACTTTGCCCGCGACACAACGCCAGAGGCATGGCTGCCGCGCCTGCAAGGCATTGATGCGGTCATCAACGCTGTAGGCGTGTTGCGCGACAGCACAGCGCGGCCCATTGACGCCGTGCACACCCACACGCCCAAGGCTTTGTTTGATGCCTGTGCCCAAGCGGGCATTGGCCGGGTAGTGCATATATCTGCGCTGGGCGTGGCACAGGGCCACACACGCTATGCAACCACCAAACGCGCGGCAGACGAACACCTGCTGGCATTGGCACAGGCGCACCCCAAGCTGTCTGCCGTGGTGCTGCGCCCCAGCATTGTGTTTGGCAAAGGCGGTGCCAGCAGTGCTTTGTTTATGAACCTGGCGCAACTGCCCATCGCCCTGTTGCCAGGCCCGGTGCTGGATGCAAAGGTACAGCCCGTGTCGGTACACGACTTGGCCCAGGCAGTGGTGGCCCTGCTGGGCAGCCAGCTAAGCACCACAGGCATTGTGGAATGCACAGGGCCGCAAGCGCTGACCATGGGCGAGCTGATTGCCAGCTTGCGCGAACAACAGGGGCGCAGGCCCGCCAAGTTTGTGCGCATGCCGCAGGTACTGACGCAGCTTAGCGCCCGCATGGGCGACATGGTGCCCGCTGTGCCCTGGTGCACCGAAACCCTGACCATGCTAGGCAGCGACAACGTGGGCGACCACACCGCCTTTCGCGCATTGCTGGGGCGCGATGCTGTGCACTACAGCCAGTTAGTAGCCACCGCCTGGAAGTAATTCCATGTCGAAATCATCCCTGTCGTTGTTGCTTCGCCTTGTCGTGCCTCAAGCACTGCCTGCGGCTTCGCGCCTAGACAGAAATAATTTAGAAATGGAATAACCATGCCGCTGCAACACATCCGCCTTTTACGCCAAAGCCTGGTGCTGGTGTGGCTAGGCACCGCACTGGTCAGCGCCATAGAACACCAAGGCCAAGGGCGTGACTTGCTGTTGCGCGCAGGGCTGCAATCAGAAGCCTGGATACAAGCCCTGATCTGGGGCGGCGCTTTGGCCGATGCTTGTGTAGGTTTGGCGCTTTGGCGCTGGCCGGGCAAAGCCAGCTACACCGCCGCGCTGTGCTTGATGCTGGGCATGACCGCAGTGGCTACCGTGCTGCTGCCCCAGTTGTGGCTAGACCCATTGGGGTCGCTGCTTAAAAACCTGCCCATCGCCGCCATGCTGTGGGTGCTGATGAAGGAAGACCACAAATGAACACCTACCTTGTTTTGAAATGGGTGCACATTCTCTCCAGCGTAGTGATGGTGGGTACGGGCTTTGGCTCAGCCTTTTATATGTTTTTTGCCAACCGCAGCGGCAACGTGGCAGCGCAAGCCGTGGTCAGCCGCTTGGTGGTACGGGCCGACTGGTGGTTTACCACCCCCACCGTCATCTTGCAGCCGCTATCGGGCATTGCCTTGGCACACATGGCGGGCTGGCCCCTTAACAGCCCTTGGCTGCTGCTGTCTTTGGTGCTGTACGCCATAGCAGGCGTGTGCTGGCTGCCCGTGGTGTGGCTGCAAATACGCATGGCGGCCATGGCACAACAAGCACATGCACAGGGCACCGCAATCCCCAGCCTCTATTACCAATACGCAAAGCGCTGGGAATGGTTGGGCTACCCCGCCTTTGTTGCCATGCTGGTGGTGTTTTATTTGATGGTGAACAAACCCATGCTGTGGGCCTAAACCAACCCTTGCAAAACTGGCTAGCTGGCGCTTAGTTGTTTAACCGCCAGCCGTGCAGCCACCAAATCGCTCAGGCCCACACCCACGGCCTTGAACAAAATGATGTCGTCAGGGCCATTGCGCCACAGACCTGGGGCACCCAGCATTTGGGGCAGATCGCGTATTTGATCGGTGTGCAAACTACCATCTGCCAAGCCTTTGACGACCTCCCCGGCCTCTACCAGGCTTTGTGGGCTCCACTCCACCATCACGCGGTTACAACGCTTGCGGGTGGTGGCGTCAATTTCTGTTCCTGTGGGTAAGCTGGTGCCTACTGCGCACACAGCGGCCCCAGGTTTAAGCCAGTCACCCTCAAAAACGGGCTCTTTAGACCGGGTCAGGGTCACCACCAAATCAGTACCTTCAACGGCTTGCTTTGCCGCCATCTGCTGCACAGGCACCCCCCACTGAGCCGTAAGGGCCGCACACAAGGCAGATACGTCTGCTGTGTCTACCACTGCAATTTCTGTAAAGCCCAAAGTGGATTGCAATGCCTCTAGGTGGGTGCGGCCTTGGATACCCAGGCCAAACAATGCCATTTTTTTAGCGCCAGCATTGACAATTTTTTGCGCCACCCACGTTGTCATGGCAGCGGTACGGACGCGGGTGATTTCGCCTGCGGGCATCACAAAATGCTGACCCGTTTGCAGGTCAAACATGTTCAGCAAAAAATTAAATTGACCGTTGAAACTGGTGTAAGTTTTGTACGCCGCAACGGCACGGCTGTGCCAAATCGCGGCCATGCCACTGAGCTTCCAAGGCCCACAGTCCACACGCTGGCGCGCCTGAATGGCGGCGTCTCCTGTGCGCAAACTCTCAAACGCTGCGGGCAAGTCGGCCAGTACATCGCGCCAGTCAATGGCTGTGCTGATTTGTTCTTCGGTGTATGTATGGATCATAAAAATACTTTGGGCGTGAGATGGCTTCTCTGCGCCATTAGTTGGGGACAAAATCGGTTGGAAACTTGAAGGAATCCACCATCAAATGCGGCATGCGCATTTCAAGGTTGATGCCGTTTGGGGCAATGGGCTGCTGAAACCATTTGTCATACAACTGGTGCAGCTCGCGGGTGGTGATAAGGCGGCGCAGCTCTGCGTCCACCACGGCCTTGAAGTCTGGGTTACGCAAGGCAAATGCCAGGGCATAGGGCTCTATGGTGATGGGTTTGCCAATCACCTTGAGGTCTTGCGGTTTGCTGTGGCTGGCGCGCAAACCAAATAACAGCACATCGTCCATGGCAAAGCCATCTACCTTGCCCGACACCACCCATGCAAAACCTTCAGCGTGGTCTTTAGAGGCCACCACATTCAGGGGTATGGTTTTAAGCTGCGCCTCGCGCTTGAGCGAATCTATATTGGTGGTACCCAAGGTAGAGGCCACCGTTTTACCTGCCAAGTCTTCAATGCGGCTGTAGGGCTGACTGCTTTGCACCACGATTCTGGAGGCCGCAATAAAGTGCGAAATCGTGAAGGCCACCCGCTGCCTGCGGGCTGCGGTGTTGGTGGTAGAGCCGCACTCCAGATCCACCAAGCCTTTTTCAATCATGTCAAAACGGTTGTTGGACGTTACTTGCACAAACTCCACTTTTAAGTCGGAGCGCTTAAGGTGCCGTGCAAGCGCCGCTACTACCTTCAGGCATACGTCAACGCTGTAACCCATGGGCTTGCCGGCTGCTATGTACGACAAAGGAATTGACGCTTCTCTGTGCCCTAAAACCACTTTGCCTTGGCTGGCAATTCGGTCTAAGGTGCTGCCCGTTGCAGGTGCTGGTGCAGCGTCTTGGGCCAGCGCCCAGGTGCAGATAACACCAAAGCACAGCACTGCCAAACTTTTAAAAAGATGGATTTTTAGCTTCATGGAATGCCTTTAAATAACCGTTGGCGTGCGGCAAAAGTGGGCCAGCGCGCAGCCGCAAGCCTTCAAGGCTCTTGCGCGAGCCTTAAAAATTTTTGAAAAGCTTTATGCCGAGCAGTAGGCGTGACGTGCCAATGACTTGGCCAAAACAATGGCGGGGTTGAGCCAGTCGGTACCCGTCTGGGATGGCGCGCCATCCATGGCCAACGGTATTTCTGTACAACCCATGACCAAAGTTGCAACGCCGTGGCGCTGCTGCAATGCCATGGCTACGGGTTCAAAGCATTGGCGGGCCAGGTCGTAGTTGCCCGCTTTCACACCGTCGTAAATACCGCGCATCAACTGGTCACGCTCTGCCTGGGTGGGCAAATGGCAGGCCACCCCAGTGCGCTCTAGTTCTGCTTGGTACAGCCCTGCATCGTAGGCACCACGGGTTGCCAAAAGGCCCACGCTTTGCACCTGGCGCTGCTGCAAATGCACGGCTACCTCACGCATGCCATGCAGCACCACCAGTTGCGGAAAGCGCTCTTGCAACAGGCCATGCCATGCATGGGCAGTGTTGCAAGCAATGGCCACCACACGCACACCCAGTGCCGCAATGCGCCCTGTGGCCTGTAGCAAAGGCTCATCGGGTTGATGCGCCCCTTTGCGCGGGTCTAGCAAGGCCGCACTGCGGTCAGGAAAAGGCACCTGCGCCAACCAATGCTCTGGGTAGGCTTGGTCGCGCACAGGAATGCCCAGCTCGGTCATACGGTCGCTGCACGCCTGCACAAACAGGCGTGCAAAGTCAGCACCGGCAGCAGGCCCCATGCCGCCCAAAATGCCAACCATCTGCGTTACGGGCCGGTTGCTTTGCAGCATACAAGGCCCTTCTTTACGCCGCTGGCTTATCGCTTTGCGCGGTGATGTTGTCCTTAAGCTCCTTGCTCATGGGCAGGTTCAGATTTTGGTTGCGCGGAGGAATGGGCGAGGTAAACCACTTGTTGTAGGTCTTTTCAAACTCGCCCGACTTCATCATGGCGCTGATAACGCCATTGACCAGCGCCTGAAACTGCGGGTCGTCCTTGCGCAACATGCAAGCGTAGGGCTCTACCTGAAGCGCATCGCCCACCACATGCCACTCTGCGGGGTTGCTGGCATTGGCCATCAAACCAAACAGCAAAACATCGTCCATGGCAAAGGCCTCTGCACGGCCTGAATTAACCAGCAGCATGGCGTCGTCGTGGTCTTTGGCCATGACCATTTCTACGCCCAAGTTGTTGTCGCGGTCGTATTTGCGCATGACCTGTGCATTGGTGGTGCCTGCAGTAGTGGCCAACTTGCGCTTGGCAAGGTCGGGGTGGTTTTTGACCGGTGAGGTCTTTTTGGTTAGCAGACGTGTGCCTGTGTAGAAGTGGTTGATGGCGAACTGCACATCTTTGCCGCGCGCAGTGTTGTTGGTGGTAGAGCCACACTCCAGATCAATGGAGCCGTTTTGCAGCAAGGGAATGCGGTTAAGCGATGTCACGGGCTGCAGGTTCACCTTGAGGTCGGGTTTGTTCAGGCGCTTCTTCACGGCGTCTACCACTGCATTGGCAATGTCCATCGAGAAACCGACGGGTTGATTGGGTGCCGTCAAATAGCTAAAGGGCACCGATGCTTCACGGTAGGCCAAACTGATTTGGCCTGATTCGGCAATTTTCTTAAGCGTGTCTGCTTGCGCCAACGTACAGCCCACAACAGCCACTGTGAATGCCGCGGCGCGGGCAACTGTATTGAATTTCATCATGAACCTTTCCAGTGAAGCACCTTGGACATTCAAGGCATGGGCAGACTGTAGAAATTCGCAAGCCGTTTGAATAATTCATTTAAAGGGCACAGCCATGACGAAAAGTTATGCCTGCATGCCACCGCCTTGGCGCTCTGCCTTACCCCATAAGTTTCTGACATGACCATAGCGTGCATTGGAATTGTTCAATACCCGAACGCACACCTAGAGTAGGGCCTGAACAACAAGGATGCTTGACCATGCATGTCTGTGTATTGGGTGCCGGAATTGTGGGCCTGTCTACGGCGTATGCCCTACGCAAGCAGGGCTTTGAGGTCACAGTGGTAGACCAAGGCGAGGCGGGCAGCGGGGCCAGTGGCGGCAACGGCGCACAGCTGAGCTACAGCTACGTACAACCGCTGGCCGACCCCAGCGTATGGCCGCAGTTGCCCTATTTACTGCTGTCGCCGCAGTCGCCCCTGAAGGTGCGCCCGCAATGGGACGTGCAGCAGTGGCGCTGGGGCATCGATTTTTTGCGCGCTTGTAACCGCACCACATCAGAGCAAACCACCGCACAGTTGCTGCTGCTGGCCGCACAAAGCCGCGCAGGGTTTGAGACCATGCTGCAACAAGAAAAGTTGGCCTGCGACTTTTCTGCCACGGGCAAGCTGGTGCTGTACAGCACCCCCCAGTCTTTTGCCAAAGCACAACGCCAGCTAGACACACAACGCGCCTGGGGCTGTGTGCAAGAGGCCGTAAGCGCCCAGCGCTGTGTAGACCTAGAGCCCGCATTGCAGCACTACCAAAGCCGCATTGCAGGGGCCATTTACACCCCTAGCGAATGCGCGGCAGACTGCCTGAAGGTGTGCCAAGGCTTGCAGCAAGTGCTGCTGGCTGCGGGTGTGCAGTTTGTAATGGGTGCCACCGTGCAAGGGTTTGATCAACGCCAAGGGCAGGTACATGCCGTACGCACTAGCGCTGGCACCCTGGTAGCCGATGTATTTGTGTGCGCCATGGGCAGTGCCAGCAGGCACTGGGCGCAGGCGCTGGGCTGCAAGCTGCCGGTGTACCCGCTAAAGGGCTACAGCATTACGCTTGACCTGGGCGACCGCACAGAGGGCAGCCCCCGTGTCAACGTAACCGATGCAGAGCGCAAAGTGGTGTTTGCGCGCATTGGGCAACGCCTGCGGGTTGCGGGCATGGCCGAACTGGTGGGGGATGATGCTGGCATTAGCCCCGCACGCATTGCCAGCTTGCAGCAAACCCTGCGTGAGGTTTTTCCGGCGTGCCAGCAGGATGGCGACATACACCCCTGGGCTGGCATGCGCCCCGCCACGCCCACAGGCTTACCCATAGTGGGCCGCCTGCCTGGTGCGCCAAGCAACATGGTTTTTAATACCGGGCATGGGTCTTTGGGCTTTACGCTGGCGTTTGGCACCGCTGCGCAAGTGGTGGCTTTGTTAAGCCCTTAAACCCAGTCTTTAAACCGCAGGGGCCGACAACTTAAGCGACCCCACCGTGTCTGCCACCGCTTGCGACATGCACTGCACCATGGCTCCAGCCAGCAAAGAGCCAGGGCGATTAATGGTGCGCAAGGCGTTAATGGGCACAGGAATGTGCGGGGCCAGCGCCAGTACATCTACCCGCGTGCGGTCTGCCGATGCCGCTGTGCAGGTATCTACCAAAGCAATGGCAAGCCCGTGGTGTGCCAATGCCAGCGCCGCATGGTAGGTTTGCACGGTAAAGGCCGTTTGCAAGCCCACGCCCGCCTCGCGGCAAGCATGGCTGATGACTGTGCCAATGGGGTCGCGTACATCTAGCCTTACCACTGGGCTATCTGCCAAGTCTGTTAAATGCACGGTGCCCGCTTGCAACACCGCTGCTGGCAACATGCCCTTGGGGGCCACACACACCATGTGGCCGTCGGCCAAGTGCTCTTGCGCCAACGATGGGTGCGCCACAGAGCTAAACACAAAGCCCACATCGGCCTCTTGCAGCACCAGCGCAGAAATGATTTGAGGCGAATGCAGCGCTTCTATGGTGACCACCACATCGGGGTGCATAGCCCGAAACTTGCGCAGCGCACGGGGCAATACCTCGTAGCTCAAGGCCAGCACCGTCAAGATATGCAGGGCACCGTCGCGGTGCTGGCCGCGCAGGCTGTTGGCCAGGCGCTGCACTTCATCTAGCTGGGCAAACAGCTTTTCTATATGGGGGCTAAGGGTTTGTGCCTCTGTGGTGGGCACCAAGCGCCCTTTAAGCCGATGGAACAGCGCAAAACCCAACTGCAGCTCTGCATGCGCCAAGATGCGGCTGACAGCGGGCTGCGTCACATTCATCAAACGGGCAGCCGCGCTGACGCTGCCCGTGAGCATGACGGCGTTAAAAACTTCTATGTGGCGAAGACGCATGCACTAACGATGCAAGAAACAGGCCGCACGCGCAACCCTTGCATCTACCCATTGCGGGGCAAAGCATCAAAGTCACTGGCGTCGTGCCGCTCCCGCAACTGGCTGGCTGGGTCGCCATTTACACGGTTAACCATGCGCCCGCGCTGCACTGCTGGGCGCTTGCCAACTTGCTCGGCCCAGCGCACCACGTGTGTGTATTGGTGCACTTGCAAAAACTCGCCCGCGTTGTAGGCCTCGCCCTTTACCAACAGGCCGTACCAAGGCCATATGGCTATGTCGGCCACGGTGTAGTCGCTGCCCGCCACAAACTCATTGACGGCAAGGCGCTGGTCCAGCACATCTAGCTGGCGCTTGACCTCCATGGCGTAGCGGTTAATGGGGTATTCAAACTTTTCGGGGGCGTAGGCATAAAAGTGCCCAAAGCCGCCACCCAAAAATGGCGCACTGCCCATTTGCCAAAACAACCACGACAAACACTCGGCCCGCGCTGCGCCGTCTTTGGGCAAGAAGGCACTGCCAAACTTCTCCGCCAGGTACATGAGGATGGCGCCGGATTCAAACACCCGCACCGGGTGGGCAGCATCGCTGCGGTCTAGCAGCGCCGGAATTTTGGAGTTGGGATTGACCGCCACAAAGCCGCTGCCAAACTGATCGCCCTGGCCAATCTGAATCAGCCACCCGTCGTACTCTGCCCCACTGTGGCCCAAGGCCAGCAGCTCTTCTAGCATGACCGTTACCTTGACGCCATTGGGCGTGCCCATGGAATACAACTGCAAAGGGTGCCGCCCCACGGGCAGTTCTTTGTTATGCGTGGCCCCGGCAATAGGCCGGTTGATGTTGGCAAACTGGCCGCCGTTTTCTTGATCCCACAGCCAGATGGGGGGTGGGGTGTAGGGGGTAGGCATGGGGCCTCCAGGCAATAAAAGGGAAGTTTTTGAGCTTACCCCCAGCGGCGGGTTGGTCATTACACGCCGCTGACTAACTCTTCAAACACCTCACGTTTGAAGGGCACCGAGTCTTAGTGCTGATAAGCACTAAGGTGGGCGCCAGTAGTGCTGCAATGCCCCGCGCTAATGACTGTCTCGCGTCAGCCGTTCTGCATACGAAATACCAATGGCCGAGAGCACAAAAGTGAAGTGAATCAACGCCACAAACGCCACGATTTTGATGCTCTCTAAGTCCAGGCCGCCGCTGAGGTAGGTTTTGAGGGCGTGCACACCCGAGATAGAAATAATCGCAAACGCCAGTTTGAGTTTGAGGTTGTAGGTGTTGACGTGGTCAAGCCAGTCTGGCTTTTTGATATCGGTTTTATCGAAATGCCCGGTGGTCACAAAAAGCGACACACCCGCCAGCGCCACCACCCACACCAGCTGGGCCACCATGGTCATGTCCACCAGCTCAAGCACCTTGATGATGAGGCCCATTTTGTCGAGGCTTTCAAACATCAGGGTGGTGAAAAGCTTGTAGGTTTCAACAACAAACTTGCCCAAAACACCAAAGATGATGCCCGCCAAGCCCACATAGAAGAACAGCATCATGAAGCGCATGCCGTACAGCACCGAGCCAACGCTTGAGAGAATTTTTTCCATAAACCAATCAGTTGATAAAAGTTGTTTGCGAGTATCGCACTGGTATGTGTCGTCGCAGTGGAGCTATCTGGTGCATAGGCCACCTGATTTCAATGCTTCACTTAGCGCTTGATGGGGCTTGGTGTGCTTATGGGAAACAACTGCATGGGTGTCGCCTCATGGGTAGGTCTTTGTTGGGTGTGGCACTAGCTGTCGCATCCCGGACGATCATGTGGCCGCCTGTGAAACAAATGCGGGTGCGTCCGATACCAGTCTTTCATCGCCTGCATCGGCGTCTTGCTCTTGAGCGCTGACTGCGGCAA